>Ga0070747_1001073_pt1 | contig 13628 bp, 25 predicted proteins | sample VirMetDEL_Mar_31_FD_77321 | JGI IMG/M metagenome (GOLD analysis project Ga0070747, IMG submission 77321) | Aqueous microbial communities from the Delaware River and Bay under freshwater to marine salinity gradient to study organic matter... | ecosystem: Environmental > Aquatic > Marine > Coastal...
AAAGACTACATCTTTAGACAGGGTGCAGAGGCTATGGGAATTAAAACCTATGAGGTTAACTGATGAGACTTAATGAGTCGAAACACAGCCAATGGCTGTGTCTTAACCAATAACAACTAAAACTATGAGAAACACAAAACACACATTTTTAAACGGGCTACACATCATTGAGATAGACGGCCACGTACATGTGTACACAGAGCAAGAGTATGAGCACCTAACATGGTGGCATAAGGTACTAATCAAATATAACCTAAGGTAACTATGAAGACAGAAACAGAAAGATATGCAAGACAATGTGACGTCACAGGAGAAGGCATGAACGAAGGGTACTGCATCCAAGATGGATTGATGTATATCAAGCATGATAAAGACCTGTTAAAGCACTTAAGAGAGGTAGAGAAAGACGGCAATCCTGAGTACGATACACTTGTGGCAGAGGGTAGGCTTACGGATGAATTTTTACTAAAGGATTACTATGAGGCAGACCACTACTACTATACTGAGTGGGAGTGCGAAGATGATATTCAATACATTGAGACTAACGGGGTATTAACAGAAATATAAAAAATATACATGGTAGCAACAATTAAGTTTAAAACAGACAGGGCAACCGATTGGTATGTAACCAAGGAGTTTACCAACAAGGGGCATATACACAACTTCATCGCATACATATGTAAGACGAAGGAGGGCTACAGCCTAGACGAGGTCTTCAAGGGGGAGACACCAACCATCAGCAAGAGGTGGTAATACACAAACATGTGGGAGGCATGGATGCCTTTGTATGGAGCGATACCATATCCCACAGCTAACAGGACAAAGACCCTTCCGATAAACATGGGCGATTTACAAATGAAAGACAATAAACTAATAGCAGAATTTATGGGAGTAAATATCATCACTATTGATGATGTTAGAAAAAACAAGAATCCCTATATCTCATCAGCAGATGGACACCTTATAGAGGATTTATGTTTCCACGACTCTTGGGACTGGCTGATGCCTGTCGTAAAGAAGTGTAGAGTAGATAGTAGGTGTGAGCATGATGAAGATATTTTTTGGGATGCTATACATTGGGCATTAGAAGAGTGTAATATTGAGAACACATACAAGGCGGTAGTAGAATTTATTAATCAATTAAACAGATAGAGTTATGAAAGACAATAAACTAAAATTTACTGAAAGAAAACTAAAATCTATTAAAGAAAATAAATTAATTGCAGAATTTATGGGGCATGAATTTACTCTTATGCCTGACACAGATGGAAAGTGTTATACCGAAAAGGATAGTTGGGATGTAGTACACGAAGATGATTTTTGGGTAGATAGAGGTTGTTTTGCTTACAACACCTCTTGGGACTGGCTTATGCCTGTCGTGGAGAAGATAGAAGAGATAGCTATTGACGATACGAATCTCACAATCAAAGAACATAGGTATCAATTTGACATGGGATATACTCAATGCAATATATACGACCACGTTAAGGATTGCTTAGTAGCAAGTGGAGATATGGGAAGTAAACTATTATCCACCCACCAAGCAGTAGTAGAATTTATTAATCAATATAAAAAATAGAGTTATGAAAGACGTAAAACAGCTAGTATACGAGATGCTAACAGAGAACACAGGAAGGGCTATGGGCGACAGCGGTGGCGCATACGGAAGGAATTGGGAAAGAAACCAAAAAAAGACAATGCAAGACTTCGAGTCTGAGGATGACGAGTCGTACAGGTTTGATCATGAAGGTGGCTGGATCGAGAGGCGAGTTTCTGTGTTTCACTTCCTCACAAATGACCTAGAGATAGACGATATCTGTGAGGAGTTTAACAGGCTACAGGATGAGAATGACAACTGGGATGCTGAAGGGGACGGAGATGTTTACGGGGTGTCCAAGGAGGCATACGAAATGTTGATGGAGTGTCCTGATGTGGAGATAAAAAGGACATGGAACACATACAACGGAGACTCTGACCTGTCTCAGATACTACAGGGCTGCAACCTAGAGATAGACGGGGAGTACTACTTCATCATACAGATACATGGTGGCTGTGATGCTAGGGGTGGTTACACGCATGCTAAGATGTTCAAGGGAAGTGACCACTGCGGTGGCATGATACATGAATACCTTTGGGAGTACAAGGACAGCTACGAAGAGGAGCAAGACCTAGAGGATGGATACCCAGCAAGCATGAGGGACATGTATGACGACTCTATCGTGTATACGAATAATGAGGTCTTGGACAGGATTCAAGAAATAGAGGATGAAAGAAGCAGCAAGTAATGGCATGTGGCACTGCGACATATGTGGCGGTGTGTGTGATAAAGCCAACGTCTTTTCAGGCTTTGGCTTTTGTGACACATGCATAGAAAAAATAGAGACTAACAGGTTAAAACAGAAAAAAAATGATGACAGAATCAACAAGTAAAGACAGAGAAAAAATATCTCAGATGTATAACAGGATGTGGGACATATTCAACGAGCATGGCGGATACGAGTACAACGATGAAATGTTGTACCAGCTACAGGGAATCCAAGAGTCTATGAACGACTGCGAGGAAGACAGGGACATACCATACATGCTTAAGGAGGCCAAAGAAACAATGGCATTCTTTGAATGGGTTGTAGAGTACAAGGAGTTAATGGACCGAGAGCCACCTCAACTTTACGGATAGAAGCTATTAATATTAACTATGCACTAAAGACGCACACATGCGCTTTATGTTTGCATCAAATAAATAAAACAGGATACCATGAATAGACTAGCAGAAATAATTGAAACGTATATAAACGGAAACAAAACCACTGCCAAAAATGAATTTAGATTTTGGCGAATAGATTTAATTCAAATAATAGAATGTACTGAATTATTTGGAATGCGTGAAACCATAAAAATATTAAAGGCTATTGGTTTAAGCGACATGAACATTATTAACGCATTTCACGATCACGACAGGCAAAACATAGACGAAGCCAAAACAATACTATTAAACAACTTTTATTAATTAAACAATTAGAATTATGAGTAAAAAATGCAACACGACATACGTAGGAGAAACATTGAGCCTACATTGTCAAGACGGGGAGTTAAACATATGGTACGGAGACATAGACGACCAAAAACTCCTTGTAATGGATGTAGAACACCTCTTCAAGGATCTACCGCATATCATACACATGGTGGTCGAGGAGCAAAAGAAGATGCAAGGGGTGTATCTAAATGAAATAAAGGAATCAATTAAACAATTAGAATTATGAAAGTAAAAATTGAACAACGCAGTGTGTACCACAAATTTGTAGAGTTGGAGATAGAAATTCCTGACTCAGTTGAAACAGATAAGATTGATGATTATCTACTATCTATTGAAGATCAGTGGATAGACGTGATAGACGACAAGATAAACCAATCAGAGTTTGTTCTTGGAACAGGACTATACGACCACCCTGGTCACGAGGATTCAGAGGCAGACCATGAGTGGAGATACGAATGTGAAGAAAGAAAAACAGGGGGTCACTTGTAGACAAGTAAAAACAAGTAAAAACAAGTCTATGCTAACGCATAGGCTTTTTTTTTGATCATTACCAAGCCTTAAAACTAAATTAGGGCAAGGCTTTCTAGATTGTGTGTATTAAATTTCTTATATTTGTCTAAATAAAATTCAATTAAATTATGAAGAAAATGAAACTCATAGTGCACCTATTTTATGGCGGGCATCATCCTGCACAGACCAAATACACTAGCGACATAGACGAAGCCAGAAGGTGGGTTGCGGATGCAGAATATGGAGAGATTATTAACTCACAAAATATAGTAATACAATGAAAATAGAATTATTCAATATGTACGCAACAGAGGTGTGCAAGGTTTTTGACGTAGAAGAAGATGAGATATTTGTAAAAAGCAAAGAGGCAACCTTTGTGGATGCCAGATACCTTCTATACTACCTATGTTCTGCTAGAAAAATTAAGATAACGTACATCCAGAAGTACATGAGAGAGCGAGGGTACGACATACCCCACTCAACAATACACTACGGCATAAACCAAGTAAAAAAGAAGGTACACGAAGATCAAGACTATCAGGTGGTTATTGATAAAATCAATCGCCTATGTATGGTTTAACCGATCTTTTTATACAAGCCGAGGCTGACCACTACTCAAAAAAGATAGAAGGCAAGCATCTTACCGCATACATGTGCTACGGGTACAAGATTGTGAAAGATAAAAACACAGGCGAGGTTGTGATAGTAACCACGACAAGGGGTGGCGACTTTTATGACGAGGCTACAGGTGATGAATATAAAAAATTTAAAGATTTAGGATGGAAAAGTGCATTATATGTATTATATTTGTCTAATTGCCGTTCAAAACTAGGTGACTTAGAGGCAAGAATAAACCAAGCACTCGTGGATAATGAGGGTGTCAAGGTTATTCGGAGGCTAAAGTCTAGTAGAGAGCAAACATTAAAAAATTTCAATAAAGTTAAATCTAAAATCAAATCAAATGAAAAGTGAAATGAAAAGTTATGACGTGTACAACGCGCAAGCAGTAAACGGGGGGAACGTATGGGTTATGTTCCTATTACTGGGATGGTCTTACGGGAGCATGAACCAGATGGTAAAACAAGTATTCTACTACCTAACACTAGGCGGATGTGGGATATGGACATTGTATAGGCTGTTTACACTTAGTGGTGCCATCAGGAAGTACAATAAAGGTGTTGCGGTAAGATGCGGCATGTCTACCGAGGATATGTTAAAGCTAGAATTAATTTAAACCTTAAACAGAATGAATAAACAATCAGAAAAATCAGTGTTTGAAACACTTTCAGCCATCAACGTCAATGACAAGGTGGAGCAGAAAAACGGACTAACATACCTTTCCTGGGCATGGGCATGGGCAGAGGTAAAAAAGAACTACCCAAGCGCAACCTATAAGGTGGTAAAAGACGAGGCATCCAACATGCCATTCGTTTTTGATCCTCACATGGGCTACATGTGTAGCACAGAGGTGACGATACAGGAACAAACATTAGAGATGTGGCTTCCAGTGATGGATGGAGCAAACAAGGCTATGAAGCTGGAGGCTTACGAGTACACCACCAGATACGGAAAGAAGTCTGTACAGGGTGCTACGATGTTCGACATCAACAAGACAATCATGAGATGCCTTGTTAAAAACCTAGCAATGTTTGGACTCGGTCACTATATATATGCTGGAGAAGACATCCCTCAGGATGACAAGAGTGTTGCTGAGAAGTTGGCAACCCCTAAGAAGGCTGAAGCAACCCCAAAAAAAGCTAAGGCAACCCCAAAAAAGGTTGAAAAGAAGGTTACGGTAATTAACCTAGATATTGGTGACGATAACTGGGACAAGGTCTTGAAGTATGTTATCGCTAACAAGGAGTTGGGACTAAAGAAGATAGGTGAAAACCTACTTACGAAGTACAAGATGACCGAGAAGGTAAAGAAGGAAATAGCTAAATCTATATAGCCATGTCAGACAAAATAATACAGCTATTAAAGGACGACAAGGAATATTACGGGGGGGTAGGAAAAAACTACCTCTCCAATAGTGATATTGGCGCATTAATATCCAACCCAAGGGAGTATGGAGCGCAGAAGGAAGACAACGTAAACTTTGCGAAGGGCAGACTATTCCACCACCTTATTTTAGAGCCTGAGAAGGTGCAAGACTGGAATGCAATAGACGTGTCAAGCAGAAACACGAAGAAATACAAGGAGATACTTGCCGAGTCTGGTGAGTCATTCCTGCTACTACAGAAGGAGTATAACGAGATAAAAAACCTTGCAAAGGTTATGACAGCAAACCTAGACTTCTATGACATGATCTATGCCAAGGGGAATAAGTTTGAGGTGCCAAACATTGGCGAGATTGGTGGCGTAATGTGGAAGGGGAAGGCGGACATCGTTTGTGAAGACTGCCTGATTGATATAAAGACCACTGGCGACATCAATAAGTTTATGTATAGCGCAAGGATGTATAACTACGACAGCCAGGCATACGTGTACCACACGCTTTTTGGTAAGCCATTAAAGTTTCTGGTTATATGCAAGACCACTGGTCAGTTAGGCTTGTTTGAGACCACCGCAGACTTCATAGAGAAGGGTGCTGAGAAGGTACAGAAGGCTATAGAGGTTTACAACCAGTTCTTTGGTAAGGATGCCACAGATGACGTAAACCAATACTACAGACATGTTCAGCTACTTTAGAAAAAAAACCAATAGTGACATGTACCTCAAAGTTCCAGGGGTGTGTGCCACTAGAAGGGATAAGAATATTCTTATCGAACAGACAATCAAACATTTGGAACGAAACATTAAAATAAAACAGTAAATGGAAGTACAAGGAAGAGTAAAGTTGATTGGAGAAATCCAAAAATTTGGTACAAAAGGTTTTGTCAAGGCGGAGCTTATAGTTGAAACCGATGGGGAGTACCCGCAACCAATAAACATAGAGTTCACTGGAGACAACACAGATTTTTTAGCAAAACTATCTGTAGGGGATCTTGTAAAGGTGTCTATAAACCTAAGGGGTAGGGAGTGGACAAGCCCAGAGGGTGTGGTTAAATACTTCAACAGCATTCAGGGTTGGAAGGTTGAAAACCTCAGCCCAACAGACATGGAGCCTGCGACAAAAACACATTTGGAGGAGGATGACTTTCCATTCTAATGTTGATACCACGAAAACAAACAGGGAGATTCGCGTCTCCCTTTTTTTACCAACAACATGTGACAGAAGTGACAGAAATTACCTCCCTATCTATATATATAAATATATATATATTTATTTTTTTTCTCCCTATACAAGGGTAAAAAACTGTCACAAAATAACACCAAGCTAAAAATCAGACAGTTAACGTTAAAAACACAGCATTAAAACGACACAAAAACGACACAGGAATGACATCAAAAATAACAATCTTTAGAAACATTAAAGAAACACAGACTCCGTTCTACATTGGCATAGATAAAATACTAGCCAGGATAAAGGATGGGAAGTCAAAAGAGTTGGTCAAATCCATACGTCTGGAGACGGACAAGAAGGAAAGGAACGAGCTTAAGAAAAATTTACCAGCGGTATGCTTCAGTGGGACATTCAACAAAAGGAGTGATGACAGCCTTATTGAGCATAGCGGATTCATCTGCCTTGACTTTGATGGGTACGAGAAGAAGAAGCTAATGCTGGAGGAGAAGGAAAACTTTACGAAGGACAAGTTTATATACTCGGTGTTTATATCACCAAGCGGAAATGGTTTAAAGGTTATAGTTAAAATTCCAGCAAGTGAGGAAAGCCATGTGAACTACTTCCTTGCACTAGAAAACTACTTTGACTCACCGTACTTTGACAAGACGTGTAAAAACCTAAGTAGGGTTTGCTACGAGTCTTACGATCCAATGATATACATAAACGAGGACTCAGCCCTATGGGAAAAAAAGTCTGAGCTGGAGTACAAGGAGTACTCGGTAAACGACTCGCCAACCATACCAATCACAGATGAGGAAAAGATAGTAGACATACTGGTGAAGTGGTGGACAAAGAAGTACCCGATGACTGAGGGGCAGAGGAACCAAAACTGTTTTATTTTAGCCATGGCATTCAACGACTACGGGGTTACCATATCACTGGCTGGGTACATCCTAAACCAGTACGCAACCAGAGACTTTCCGAAGAAGGAGATAAACAGGACTATAGAGTCTGCATACTCAAACAGACAGAACTTTAACACTAAGTACTACGAGGATGATGTTATTATAAGCAACATAAAGCAGAGTTTAAGGAGGGGTGTATCAAAAAAAGAAATTCGTCAGCAGCTAGAAAAAACGGGGGTTGATGGCGCAACAATTAATGCCGTTATAAACAAGACAGAGAAGCAAAGCGAGAAGTTTATATTCTGGACCAAGAGCGACAAGGGTGTTGTGAAGGTTGTGCATATTGAGTTCAAAAGATTCCTGGAGGACAAGGGCTTCCATAAGTACTGCCCAGAGGGTAGCAAGAACTATGTGTTTGTTAGGCAACAAAGCAACCTTGTGGACCACACGTCAGACAAGGAAATAAAAGACTACGTTTTGAACTACCTTATTAAACTGGACGACCTAAGCATATACAACTACTTTGCAGACTCTGTAAGGCTGTTTAGAGAGGAGTTCCTTACCCTACTTAAAACCATAGAGATACACTTCATGTCTGACTCTAGGGATACCGCATACCTGTACTACAGCAACTGCTCCGTAAGGGTCACAAAAAGTAATGTGGAGATCATTGGATACGCAGACCTTGAAGGTTACGTTTGGAAGGACCACATCATAGACAGGAAGTTTGATATATGTGAGGTTGGCGACTGCAACTACAAGAAATTCATAAGCAACATTTGCGATAACGAGTCCGCCAGGACGTTGACAATGGAGAGCACTATAGGTTTCTTACTACACGCGCATAAGAACCTGTCTTACTGCCCTGCCGTTATACTTAACGATGAGGTTATTACAGACAACCCAGAGGGTGGCACTGGTAAGGGTATATTCATGAACGCGGTGTCCCAAATGAAAAAGGTTGTGACTATAGACGGAAAGTCATTCGCGTTTGAAAAGTCTTTTGCGTACCAGTTAGTTTCGGCAGATACACAAATACTTGTGTTTGATGATGTTAAGAAGTACTTTGACTTCGAGAGGCTGTTTAGTGTGGTTACGGAGGGTATGACCCTGGAGAAGAAAAACAAGGATGCTATAACAATACCATTCAGTAAGTCTCCAAAGATAGCAATCACCACCAACTACGCCATTAAGGGTAGTGGCAACTCATTTGCCCGCAGGAAGTGGGAGGTTGAACTTAGCCAGCACTACAACAAAAACCACACCCCTCTGATTGAGTTTGGTAAGCTAATGTTTGGCGACTGGGATAAGGATGAGTGGTGTCAGTTCGACAACTACATGATACAAAACCTACAGCTATACCTAAGGGATGGACTAATTAAGTCAGACTCGGTTAACCAGAAGATAAGAAACCTAGGTGCCGACACCAGCCATGAGTTTATAGAGTGGTGTGGGCTAATTGAGGGGGAGATGGATAACCTGCTGGTCGCTCAGAATCGTACAAGCTACAAGCAGACCCTGTATGTTGAGTTTACCTCTGAGTACCCTGACTATGGACCAAAGGCTAAGATGTCTATCACAAGGAATAAGTTTTACAAGTGGCTTGTCGCCTACTCTAACTACAAGTTTGGTTGCAACCCAGAGGAGGGTAGAGACAGGGACGGCAGATGGATAAGATTTAGAAGTAAACATGAACTAGAGGTACAAGGTAAAATATTTTAAGAATGGTAAAAGACCACCTATTAACAGTAAACAACTATAACACCAAAGGGGGTGAAGTAATAAAAGTTAGACACACTTTCGATTTGCAGCAGGCAAGGAGATGGAAACGAGAAACCCCTTATGGTGAAATTATTAATCAAATAAAACAAGTAATATTATGAATTGGTATAGTACCCCAGATTACCCAGAGTATGAATGTCCCGTATGTGGAGATACAACAGAAAACGAAGGTGTTTGTAGTAACACTTGCTTTGAAGCCGATATGATGTAACGGTTTGGCTATGTTTAGTTGCCGAACAATAAACTTTCAAAACTAAGCACAACTCTTCAAAGGCAATTAAATATAGCCTTTGTTATAATGCGTTAAATTATGAAATACTACTTTTTTAGAGATACAGATAATGAAAGCAACCTTTTAGATGGGAAAACTTACCACGCAGCAGGTTATGTAGAAAAACTTTATTGTGAATTAGACAAACCAAATTATAGTGGCAAAGACCTTGTTGTAAGTTTTTTTCAGCCATTTGAAGGAATAATTACAAGTGCTTGGAGAGCAGTTAATGAAGTAGAGTTATTTGAGGTTGAGGAATGGGAATATAAGCAGTTGATTGAAAGTTACGATGCTATTAATGCATTATAACACCGTATAACATTAACAAATAAATAAAAGGGTAGGGGAAAACTTTATAGAGTACCCATTAAATTAAATTAAATTAAATTATGAGTTATTTAAACAGAATTAACTGGAATCAAAAAGAAGTAAACAAGGTTTACCAAACATCAAATCTAGATCTTTTTAATGTCATCAAAGGGAACAGACCCCCAAACCCACAGCATATAAAAAGATTGGCTGATAGCATGATAAAGAATGGCATGATGCAAAGCCCAATCATTGTAAACGAAAACTTTGATGTAATTGATGGTCAGCATAGGCTAATGGCTGCAAGGGCAATATCATCGTTTATATACTACATTATACAACCAGGATACGGCTTAAAAGAGGTTCAAGAATTAAACATTAACCAGAAGAATTGGAGTAAAAAAGATTTTATGGAAAGCTATGCCGACATGGGTATTGAGTCTTACTTGAAACTCAGAAACTTTACAAGAAGAAACCCAATCTACACCATAAACAACTGCATCGCAATGTGTTCAAATAGAGTGAGTTCAAGCGGAACTGATGTTTCGGCTAAATACAGGATGGATTCTCCAGATAAAGTTAGGGTTCAAAAAGAGGTTTTTGAAGAAGGGACTTGGTTAGGAAAAGACTTTGAGTTAGCACAAGAAAATGCTGATAAAATTAAAATGCTTAAAACATACTACGATGGATACCTTAGATCAACTTTTATAAGCACAATGTTAGGGTTGTTCTCTAACAAAAAATTTGATTTCTTGGAGTTTTTAAATAAACTAAAGTATCAAACTCAAAAACTAGAGGACTGCACAAGTGTTTCACAGTATAAAATCTTAATTGAGAGTATATACAACCACAGAAGGAGAGATAAAGTAAACCTAAGATTCTAGGATGATTGAATTTAGAGATTATCAAAAGGACATTATAGGTCGAGGGACTGATGTGTTGAAAAAAAATGGATTCCTGTACCTAGCCATGGAGGTTAGGACAGGAAAAACATTGACTAGCCTAGGTATTGCAGACCAGATGGGTGTGGAGCACGTGCTTTTCCTTACAAAAAAGAAGGCTATATCGTCCATAGTTGGAGACTATGACCTAATGTGCCCAGCATCTTTCGTGTTGTTCACTATAAACTACGAGAGCATGCATAAGCTTCCGCAGAATATTAAGTGGGACATAGTGATCATTGACGAGGCGCATAGTTTGGGCGCTATACCTAAGCCGAATAAACGCGCCAAGGATGTAAAGGCTTTGATTAAGAAGAGCAAGAGTAAGGTTATTTTGATGTCTGGGACACCAACACCTGAGAGTTACAGTCAAATGTATCACCAGGTGTATGGTATTCCTAACAACCCATTCAATAAGTACGTTAGTTTTTATAAGTTCGCAAAGGACTACGTGGATGTTAAGCAGAGAATGATAAACTCCATGATGATTAACGACTACTCCAGGGGACATGAAACCATCGTTGATAAGATGAATCCCTACACCATAAGATTTACTCAGAAGGAGGCAGGTTTTGAGAACAATATTGTGGAGGAGGTGCTGGAGGTTAAAATGGAAGAGGTGACATACAGGCTAACATCCAAGCTACAGAAAAACCTAGTGGTTGAAGGCGCTGAGGATGTGATACTTGCAGACACCCCAGTTAAACTTATGATGAAGCTACACCAGATGTACAGCGGAACAGTAAAGTTTGAGAGTGGTAACTCCATGATCCTGGACCTGAGCAAAGCAAATTTTATTTACGATAATTTTTGTGCATCTAAAATTGGTATATTCTACAAGTTCAAGGAGGAACTAAACGCACTGAAGCAGGTGTACGGAGATCAGTTATGCACAGAACTTGAAGAGTTCGACTCCACAGATAAAACCATAGCCCTGCAGATTGTGAGTGGTAGGGAGGGAATAAGCCTGCGAAACGCAGATTTTCTGGTGTACTACAACATAGACTTCAGCGCAACGAGCTACTGGCAGAGTCGTGACCGAATGACAACCAAGGATAGCAGCCTAAGTAAGGTTTACTGGGTGTTTGCTAAAGATGGCATAGAGAAGCAGATATATAAGGCTGTAATCCAAAAGAAAGACTATACCTTGAAGCATTTTAAAAAAGATTTACTAACTTTATGACAGAGCAAAGGATACAAGGGAAGAGGATTAAACAGCTAGAGGCTGAAGGCTACTACGTGATTAAGTTAATTAAGACCAATAAGAACGGTATACCCGATCTGATAGCAGTGCATCCAGATGGTAAGATACTTTTTAGTGAGATAAAAAAAGAGGATGGTAAGCTGTCGGAGCTGCAGAAGTACAGGCTAAAAGAACTAGAAAAAAAAGGATTTAAAACAGAAGTATACAGGGGACTATGATAAAAAAAGAATGGTTATTTATGCAGACGCCAAAAGAAAAAGCTATTAGTTTAGTAAAAGCATTTTATGTAGAAACAACAACAAGCAAAGAAGCAAAACAATGTGCTAAAGTGCATACAAGACTTATACTTGAAAACGAAATACTAAAACCATCTAACAACCAAACATTAGAATACTATCAAGAAGTACTAAAAGAAATAGAAAAATTATGAACAGAAAGAAACTAATACAAAAGCTACAACAACTATTTGACAAATTACCAAAGGGTAAAGAAAGAAAAGCAATAAGAGAAAGGTTATTAAAATTAAAGTTAGGAAGTAAATAAAAACAAAACAATGACAGAACCGATTGAACTATTACAGCAAAGGCTTGATGAAATTAAGCAGGCAAAAAAGTATGCAACAGAAAACATGTTGCCAGAAAAAGAATTGAAACAAATACAATACCTTCATGACCAGTACTACGTGTGTATAAGCATACTAAAACTAGGGGTGCGTGAGGAGCTGTGCATAAAAGGTATCATACACAAGTCTCCGATGTATACGTTTGTAGACCAAGAAAAAAATATAACAAAACTTAAAACAAAGATTTCTAAATTAAAGCAGGAAGTGATTCTTGTATAAAAAAACAATTATTCTTTTTTTGCTTATCTTTATTGACATGAAAAATAGTAATGCTGGCTACAGACCAAGGCTTACTGAGGAGGAAAGTGAAATAATAACAAACCACAGGGCTTTAAAAATAGAGTGTGAAGTAAATGGAATACCAATGAGTGATGTAAACCACTACTGGTACAAAGGTAAAAGCTTTTCTCTTCACGTAAAAAATAATGGTGTCTCCTTAGATAAAGTAAGGGAGGATATCATAAAGGAAATGAATAAACATTCTCCTTCATATCCTAAGATTAAAAGAACAAAAAAAAAAGACCCACACCTGCTGGTTATAGATCCTGCAGATATACACATAGGTAAGCTGGCGTCATCATTTGAAACAGGTGAGGATTATAACTCACAGATAGCTGTCAAGAGAGTAAAGGAAGGGATACAAGGGATACTTGAAAAGTCTAATGGCTTTAAAATAGATAAGATATTATTTGTAGGAGGTAACGATATACTTCACATCGATGAACCACACCGAAAAACAACAGCAGGTACGCCACAGGATACTGATGGGATGTGGTACGAAAACTTCCTTACAGCAAAAAAACTTTACATAGATGTATTAGAAACATTAATCGCAGTGGCAGATGTTCACTTTGTTTACAACCCAAGTAACCACGACTACATAT
>Ga0070747_1001076_pt1 | contig 13608 bp, 18 predicted proteins | sample VirMetDEL_Mar_31_FD_77321 | JGI IMG/M metagenome (GOLD analysis project Ga0070747, IMG submission 77321) | Aqueous microbial communities from the Delaware River and Bay under freshwater to marine salinity gradient to study organic matter... | ecosystem: Environmental > Aquatic > Marine > Coastal...
CCATTAGGAAAACACCTGCACTTCGATAACTGACGTACTTGGTACCGCTGCAACAAACGCAGTAGTAGCTAACTGCGTCGTGTTAGTGCCCGCAGCAGCCGTCGGCGCTGTAGGCACACCAGTGAACGCTGGCCCATTCAAAGTGGCTGCTCCTGCAGGCAAACTTGCGTACCCGAGCGAAGTCCACTGCGTCCCACTCGAATCGCCGATCTTATATCGCAAAGTATCGGTCTCTAAACAAAGTTCGCCGTCACCTGGCGTAGGATTGTTCGCTGTCCAGTTAGCGGCAGTGTCTCGCCGCAGTTGAATAATTACAGCCATTATTGTGCTCCTGAGTTTCCGCCGTCGAGCGATATAATTGTTGGAATAGTTGAAGAGCTTCCGCCGTCAATGTTTGCCGCAGTCGTTCCTTGAGGGCCAGTCAGCCCGCCATAAGGAAGAGAGCTCCATGTAGTTGTTCCGTCACCGATTTTGAACTGACCTGCAGATTGCCCACCACCAGCATCAGTTTGTAAAGCGAACTCTCCTGAAGCCATCACAGGATTCGCTGCAGCCCACTGAGCGTAAGTGCCTCGTCTGAATTGTATTTGTAAAGCCATCTAGGTAACCCCTCCAGCATCTATAGGGAAAATCCCGCCATAAGTTGAATCTGGCGTCCCACCATTCAGCAGCCCATTGGCTGCGCCAGGGCTCCCAGGCGTTGACGGTCCAGGAGGACCAACGCCACCTGTTGGGCCTGGAGGCCCGCCAGGATCTCCTGTCGGCCCCGTCGGTCCTGTTAGTCCTTGTATGCCTTGTGGGCCAACCATATTTGTGCCTGTGCCCCACGAACCCGCAACCTTCGGCCCATAGAAAGTGTGCGCTGCAGTGTCCATAAAGAAATCGCCGATAGCTCCAACACCAACCGATGGAACGTTCGGGCCATTCAAAATAGTTCGACCGTCAATACCGTTGGTGCCGTTCGCTCCAGGCGCACCCTTAATCAGAATGCCTGTAGGCCAAGCCCCTGAAGCTTTAGGGCCAAACAAATACGAAGTCAGATAGTTCAGGAAGAAATCTCCATCGGCACCAATACCAGCAACAGGGTCAACCTGACCGCTCAAAATAGTTGAGCCTGCAGCCCCAGTCGGACCTGTAGGGCCAGTGATTGATTGACCTGCAGGACCAGTCGCTCCAGGAGCGCCAGCCGATGGCGTCGGAGCCATCTGCTGCCAATAAGCATTATTTCCAGGAGTTTGACCTGTGCTACCTTGACGCGCAATATAGGCAGTGTCACTGTACGTCACAACATCACCTGTTTGATAGGCGGTGCCGCTCGACCAGGTCCCCTCGTACACAAGGTTGGATGGGAAGTAAACTGCGTTAGGACTATTCAGTTGGTTTGTATAGTTAGTTCCAAGTGGCACTACTCGAGCCCCTCCATCCGAGTGTTCAAGTCTTGAACTGCTTTCACAAGAAGTGAAAGCATTGACTTCTCTCGATAAACAATTGGATCACCATCAAAGTCGTACAAAGTTGCTTCTGGTGCTGCTTCAGCTACCTCTTCAGCGATGAAACCCAGTTCAGGTATTTGACTTTCGTAATCCAAACCTGAACTCGTTGCCACCTGCTCGTTCCAATTAAACGTTCGTGGGCGCAAAGCATTAATCTTTGACCACGCAGCATCAACCTGTAAGTCTTCTACGTCTTCTTTGAAACGAATAGAAGAAGAGCTAATACCTAACTGCTCAGTGCCCGTAGTAGTTATGACTGCAGTGGTTCCTGACAGTGTGGGCCAGCCACCTTGGCTCGCTCCCGATGAAGCTTTATAGGCACGCAAATCTAATTTCTCGGAGCCTGCAGCACCTGACTCAGAGATCTGCAAATGAACGTTGTCGTTGTGAACGAATTGGAAACCAGGCAGGTTTGAACCAGTGAGCGTGTCTTTCCATTCAATCCAATCCTGATTCGTGCTGTAGTCGTTCCCGAAGTAGATGCGTGCATAGTCGTATGAAGTTTGGATTCTTATATCGCCGCTAATGTCGACGTTCTCTCGCACGTTCAACCATTGCGTATTGATTCTGGTACCAGACCCAGCAACATAGTTCGGATCGACAGTACCGTTCGCTAACCGATTTGTGTGACCAATAATATCGCCGTCAACATAAACAGATCCGTTCACTACGAGACGATAGTTCGCTCGCGTCGACCGATCGCCACCTGCACCACCACCACCAGATTCAGTTGTGTACGGTGAGGTAGCCAGACCGTTGTATAGCGGTGGGAAAGTGTTCGGTGTAGCAGTAAACACACCCACACGGTTATTTACTGCATCGACTTTGAATGTCGTTGTGTCGAAAGTGGCGTCTCCGCTGACAGTAATCCCACCAGTCATATTTAATATGCCTGTGACTGTTCCGCCCGTTCCAGTTATCACTCCAGGAGTTGTGTTTATGTACGCCTCAATATCGTTGAAGTTGGCGTTCATTTGGCTAGCCACAATACTGGTTCCAGCACTGAAGGTGTTGGTCACTGAAAGAGTCATCTGAGCCTCCGCGGCACGTACGTAAACATCATGGCGTTCACTTCGTAAGCGCTCAGATGATCAGGTCCATTGATTTTGATAGCCACAGATTTAGCGCTACCCATTGTTGTTAACTTGATTACATCAGTGATTGATTGACCCGCTGAAGCGGACCATGTGCCGTCACCCACATCTCCAGAGTTTGACCGCCATGTAGCAGCCCCAAACACACTGGTCGATCCTCGACCTGTGACTTGAAACGTTTTAGTTACAGAAGTTGCTTTGTCGTAGTCGTTGTAAACTTCGTAGTCCACTGAGCCTGTTGCTGACGTGTCCATCACCAAACGCGGTTTCCCCCAACGCTTCTGAACAATCGGATTCTTTCCCGACACCCATGGTGTCGTGAAATAGCTGACGATCTTGGCAGGAGTTTGGGCGTACAAGTCTGTATATCTGTTCTGTTCAAGTTTAATTACTCGACCAGAGTTGTCTTTGCAGGCTCCAATTAAGAAGGGTTCCCCACCAGGAGGGACGTGAGCAAGCAATGGTTCAGCATCTATGTTGGTTAAAGTCCAAGCTCCAAGCGACGGATCATAGACCAGTGTGCGTCGTTTAGTTAATCCGTCTTCAGTCCAATCAATAGACACATAGAGTCGATTGCGGAACCATGCGAGTTGTGGCGGGGTGTTGAAACGAATCCGACCGTCATCTATCGCAGGTTTAAGTTTGTCAAAGATGTAGTTAAAGTTTGTGCCGTCATACAGATATACGCCCGCTTGATCATGCCAGAAGAACACTCCTAATGGAGTGGACACAGGAGAGCTCAAAGCAACGCTGCCAACGTCACGAGTAAGGGGCACCATCTGAAATGTTTCAGTGTCGTGCCCGAACATGGCGTGAACTGAATTTGATTTAAAGATCAGTAAACGATCCGACATCGGGACAAGGCCAGTGATTTCGTCGCCTCGTTCACCAATGTCGATGTCTGCATAACTTGTTTGTGTCCAAGTTTCTGGATCGTTCAGATGAGACCAACGGATACGAGAGTTGTAATAAATTGAAGACTCTCGAGTCTTGCCAGTCCACATGTGGTTATTCCAGAAAGCCACGTATTGGCTGATTGGGAAGTTTCCTGCAGTGCCATTCAGGTTGGTACCTAAGTCGGTGCCGCTGTTACCTGAACTAACTTTGAAAGAAGTAATATCGCCGCTCACCGCATAGAAAACGTTGTTCATGGTTACGCCATACATGCGACTGCCAGAAGTCCTGGCAGTTTGACCACCTATTGGTGTCCATGCAGAGGAACCTGTAGAGAAAGCAACAACAGTGCCGTGGTTACAAATGATTTCAGATAAGCCACCATCAGTGAAGAAAGACCCGAGCCCTTTCACTGCGCCAAGAGCAGTACCAGCACCGTCAATTACCTCAATGCCTCGACGTAAACGTATGCCCCCTCTTGGGTCAACGTCCACGTTCAACAAGTCTGGTGATTCGTTTTGCGCCAGGTTGAACTGATCTGTCCGATAGTTCAAACCGCCAGCGAAACTAGTCAGTGCTTGAAGCGAGTAATTGCGTGCCATCAGCTACTCCCACGAGTAACGCAAACGCGACCCTAAAGCCACGTTTGAGTCCCAACGTCGGCTACGAGTGCCGTTAAGAATAATTGGTTGCGGAGCAGGAGTGTCCAAAAATCTTGCCCGAAGATTATCGAGTTCTCTGCGGAACATCGCATGGTAAGTAGCTCCCATGTCCAGATCTTCTTGCTGTTCATAAGCTCGAGCACATCCGTAAGTAGCGATCAAAATGTGAAACGGTTCAGGGAACGGCACTGGCTCGTCCCCATCTTGGCTCCCAGCGCCGAACGCTGGCGGGTTAGCCCAGCCACGAACATGGATAGTGACGACTGTCGAAGGTGTTGGATATAGCCGAACTTTGTCTTCCCAAAGACTCCAACGGAAAGGCACTCCAGAACCAGCAGAGCTCAAAGGGTAGCTAAGATCGCCTTCATCTCTGCCTATGTATTCGATTACCGCAGAGGTGTCACGAAGTGACGCTATTTCTCGTAAGCCGTTCGTGACAGCCGCTCCGACAGTTGACAGAGCGTAGTCAGATTGTGCAGGGGAGATAACCGTGTCGAACGTCGTTGACGTTTCAAACCAAGGCCACCTTTTCTCAGAGTAGGTAAGCAAGTCGTACGCTTCGCCAAAGAAGCGATTCATTATGTCTGGTGCAATGTCCTGGTCATCTATCTCGACAACACCGTGAACATAGGAACGCATTTCTTGTATTTGCACAACTCACCCACCGTGTATGACGCAAAGATCAGAACCCTCTTGTGGAGATTTCTGACATTGGTTACCTGCTTTAGTTAACGAAGTGCAGTTGGCAGCAGGCTCGATCACATCTTCAGCAGAGAACGCAGGTTTAATTTCTTTTCCACCGAAAAACGTGTGAGGGTTTTGGGTGGCTCCCTTTCCAGGGTCAGAAGCTAAACGAGTGGACGTTCCGTATGCGATATGTGATTCATAAGCCATGCTGCCTCCTGGCATCAGTTATGGGGGCGGCCGAAACCGCCCCCGCAACGTGGTTGATTAAGCGGTAGCGCCAGTGATGTATCCTTGACGTGCTCGGTTTGAGCATGTCAACTGTCCGTAACACAGGATTTGTGAGAACACAGCATCAAGTGTGTGTGGTCGTACAAACGGTGTGCTTTGGAACCAGGTGTCGGCATGTTTCACAAGTTGCAGATACTTTGTATTTAAGAAGTACATGCGACCTGAGGTACAGTCATCATCATAAGTCACAGGTACTGCACGGTAGACAAGGTTCTGAAAAGAAGCGTCTGCCATTTTGGTATCTGTGTAACGCAACTGTGGTTGCAGCAGGGCTTCATACTTTTCGTACAGAACCCGAGTTGTTATTATGATGGTTGGCTGGTCGTTACCGACTGAGCATTTGTTGTAAATTTCGCCCATTTTGGCGAGAGTTAAAGCTCCACCTTGTGCGTGGTGTTGGCTTGTCCACCAATCGTTAGCGGTACCTGCAGCAGCAGGGTCAATGCCTCCAAGTGCGTTACCTGCAGCCGTCGAATGGTTAATGATGTTGGTAAGACCGTTCCAGTCTTTACCACCGTTACCTGTACCATCGGCGAAGAACATTGTGTTCATCGACTCAATGATTGACTCTTGTGTTTGGAATATTTTTGATTCCAGAAGGTCAATGATTTGCTCGGTTGAGTTGTTCTGCGCTTCCTGTAGACCATTAATAGTTACAGTTGCAGCGAACTGGCCCCAGTCATACTCTGCAGCACTGATACCTGTTTGTGCCGTCACATCAATTGCGTCAAGCCCAGAGTAAGAACCAGCAGTGCTGTTCTTACCGTACAGGACTGGGACAACTATCTTTGCGCCGCCGCCAACAGTACGCATTGTCTGTTGATTGGATAAACTGTAAAATAAAGGTCTCGCAGTGAAAACGTTGTCAGCGAGTTGCGTTTCGTAATTTTTTAGGGTGGTCGACAGAATCTCGTCGAAAGCGGTATTGCCAGCCATTATGGCCTCCTATATGTAAAAGTTATGTGCTTTGGTGTTGTTTCAGAGCCATCGCGAAAGCATCACGCAGAGTCTTCGGTTTATCCGAAGATTCAGGGAAAGCACCGACTTGTTTCGACCCACCAGACTCAACTACTGCCGCTTCTCTTTTCTTCTCAAATACAGACAACTCGCCTCGAAGCTTGTCAGCTTCAGAAGCGACGCTGTTGTAACGCATGTGCGTTAACGCAGCCTCAAGGTTGTTGATTTGATGTTTCAAAGCGTGGCTTAGTAGCTCTTGGCTATCGAAATCTCCGTAACTTTCCTGTAACTGTGACACTTCTTTTTGTATGGCTGTTTGACGGTTAATGCGATCCTGGTCCTCTAACCGAGCTTCAAGTGCAGCAACTTTCTGTGCCATAGGGTCAAGATCTTCGCTATCCCAACTTTCGTCAGAACTATCAACCTTGTTATCCAATGGAATATCAAACGATCGAGCTAACGCCTGCAAAGTACCACTAGGGTCCTTCTCAAGCGCTACTACTATCGCCTCAGCTTGCTGTAAACGTGATCTTTCGGAGGCCAGTTCTTGCGTCTTGCGGGTGTAATCCGACTGACGCTGGTATCCGTCTTGCAGTTCGTTAAGACTGACCTGAGTTGACTCGCCATCGACTTTAACTTCGTATAGGTCGCCACTAGGTTCCTCATTGAATTGCTCTTGGGTTGTGTCAAGATTGTCCACCTCAGCGGATTCTGCAACAACACCTTCTTGTTCTTCAGGCACAAAGCCCTCCTATATAGAGTCCAAAATGGTTGCTCAATAGGAGTGTTCAAGTGTCCCACTTTACGATGCGGGCAAATCCATCCCCATTTGGCCCTGTAATTGGGCTACAAGTTCAGGCGGAACGCCCCCAGTTGGAGCAAAAGCGCCCTCATCTGGAGGAAGAGGCATATTTGCAGGCCCACCAGGCATGGGTTGTGGTTGTTCTTCAGGCATCGGCTGCTGCTGCATCAAGAACCTGTCAGCATCACCGATACCAAACCCAGCCTGAAGCACATGACGCGCTATCGCTGCAGGATCAATAACAGTGCCAATCAAAGGAGCAACAGCGTTCAATAAACTGATCGCCTGCTGTTTACGGATCGTGTCATTCATCGGCTGCGTAGAACCAGCCTCACAAGTGAAATCGTATTCGCCAATAATGTCATCTCGTGAGTAAGGAACCCACAGATCGGCACCACCATTACCATTAACTCGAGCCATCTGCTCGCCAGTCATGTACTGCTGCAACAATTGCATCACCCGTCGAGCAATATGCCCAATCGAAATTTCAATAATCGCAAGTTTGTCAGCAGCACGAGCATTCTGAGCATCAGCAATAATGGACGCCTCAGTTGCAGTACGGCGAGTCTCAGGTAGAGCTCCTCGAGCGTATTCACTGATACCGCTAACAGTATTTATGTCACCCTCAATAATGTTTGAGTAGTTGTAAATCTCGGGAGGTATAGGAGTTTGAGGCATCGGAACCACTGTCTCAGACAGCGGCCGATTCTCGTCAACCACTGGAACCAGACGGTTATCGTCATCAGATTCCAAAGCTTCTCGACCTGCTTCGCTGAAAGCCCGCTCCATATACAAATATTTACGCTGACCACGTTTACGGTCATTCATAAGCTGGGAACGAGTCTTATCTAACTCCAGTTGCAAACTCTCAATGCTTTCCAAATCTCCCATAGGGTAGAACTGGTCAGGGACATCATAGTTACGCAGCATCGTGAAAGGCTGCCCATATGCGTAAGGCATAGGAGTCGGATCGATCAGATAGCCGTCGCTTGTGTCACTGAAAACACAAACAGTGTTATCAGTAATCGAGTAGTACTCCCACACTGTGCAAAGCTGCTCACCGTCATTAAACACTTTCGTTTCATCACGCTGAGGAGGCCCATCGTTGTAGAAACTACCGCCACTATCAGGACCAACATTTTTGCGGGTAGAAACCTTATAGCGAGTATCTTTCTGAACTTCAGTAACAGTACGAATAATGCGTTGACAAATCCAAGCCGCATCATCCATGCACGTAGCTTCAGGGTCAACAAAAATATCGAAAGGGGAGATACGCTCAACAAACGGCTGATCTTGTACGACACGCATTTCCGTATCAGGAATGTTCGCCATAACTTCTTCGTCAGAAGTTACGTCTTCAGCCAACTCAGGATTAGAGAAAGCAAAATTGTCAACCTCTCTAAACATGTCATCAGCGATCTCTGCCTGCTCATAGTTAGACAAAGACATCTCTTGCTCAACGAATCGCCAACCGACTTTCAACCAGCCATGACCAAAAATGAGAAAATCTTTAACGCTTCTGCGGAAAGGATCCCTAAAATCGTGATGCTTCCACAAATGGTTGATAACCGCCTCAACGAATGCGGCACGATCATAGTCCTCTGGAGAGTTCGCTTTAACAACCACCTTAGGGTGGTTAACAGCAACACTCGGAGCGATCACATTGATAGTGCTAAAACTTAAATTAACCGCAATCAGATCTTGCTGCATAGCAGTAGAAGCAGGCCAGTGCTTGCCACGATACAAATCGATCATGCGACGCCAAAGGCTGTCATAACCTTGATCGGAACGCCAGCCTCGTGAACGATTCAACCGTTCACGGTAAAGCTCTAACTTCTCAGCCTTTGACATCCTCGCCATGGGTCACCACGTCGCCTTCTCAGGAAGCTTCTCGATGCTGCGGCCCGCAGCTTTCGCCTCAGCTACAAGTTTTCGTTCACGTTCCCTGATAGTTAAATTCTTTTCATCTGCAGGCAATATGGAACGCAGACCTTGCCCATTGTTTACAGACACAGACTTCAACCGAGCACGCCTGTCATATAGTTCTTGAAGTTCCGCAAGAGGCACCGCCTTACGCCTTTCTAAGACGTAAGCAGTGAACTCCTCAAACGAAACATTTTCTGGCAGTATCGCCATTATTTGGCGTTAGATCCTCGAAGATTTGGTTGTTTGCCTGGCTGAATATCGCCAGTCTTACCAGTCTGATTATCAGGCGAAAAACGAGGAGAAACCTGACCATAAGGCCCTGTTTGGTTAGCTACAGTCAAAGGACCGAAGCGTTGTTTCGGTGAATTAGCTCCACCTGGTTCCCAAATAGGATTAGCAGAAACTGAACCGCCACGTTCCATAACGTTATTTTTGCCTGTATTAGCGCCATCAACTGATCTGGTTGATGAAGTATGTGCAATATTGCGACCCATAATTACTCCAAAAAGTTTGCGTCAATAAAGGCCGTTAGGTGTCCCACGGCGAGTCGAAGCTCCAATAACTGTCCCAGATCCAGGATCTGACTGCTTATTAGCCAACCGAGCGAACCAATCAAGAGTCCAATAATCGTCATGTTTGACTTTGTACTCCGAAGCGTGAGCATACTTCCGCATCTGATTCGCTAACGCCAAAGCCATAACACGGTCATCGTAAGGAGAACCCGACATCGAGCCCCGTTCGTTCCGCACGAAAGTGCGTAACTCAGCGATAGTGAATTTGTCGTACAAAACCAACTCATCGTTCCGCAAAGCAGAACCCAATTCGTCAATCATCAAAGGTTTAGATGTTCGGGTGGTTTTCCAACCGAATTCTTGCGACACCCGATTAGATACCTGATTCAAAGACCGACGCCTAAACAAGCGAGGATAGTTAAGATGACGCAACTCGGTGATCGTAGTTAACCCATGGTTGTTGGACTCCACGCAACATAAAGCGTCATTAAAATAGAGCCCCAACATAAAAACTTCTTCAGCTAACAGATCTGGCGCAATGTGGGCATGATAGATAGCTGCCTGCTCACCAGTATTAACATCCAAAACCTGAATCACAGAATAATCGCCGTGAGCTAAACCCTCAGCAGTATCAACTCCCATCACATACTGGTGACTCACATCAGGATCAGCAAACATTGTGACTGTCATACCCGAAACTCCACCTGATTGCCGTTACGCCACATGTAACCTTCTTTGCCACGCTTACATCGAGTAGCCATATCGTCAAGAACTTCCAAACTGAAAACAGTTTGACCAGACTTTATGAAAGCTTCCCGAGCATCAGACGGATATTCTTGCGCCAACTGCCAAGGAAGCATTGAAGCAACTTTTTCCTGATACCAAGCGTCACCACGGTCACTGTCGCCAGCACTCCAAGGGAAAAACATAGGAGAGAAGTTATTAACACCTGTTTCAGCCCCAACCCAAAGATCATGAAAAAAGTTCCCCGATCCGTTAGCAGTACTCAACCCAATGATGCGCCCACCAACATCCGAAATTGGCTCTATCGACGCCCAACTCTCAGACGGATTCGGGAGGAATGCCCATTCGTCAACCACGATGAGGCTGGCCGATTCTCCACGGGCAGGGTCTGACGCACTAGGCATTGAAGTAATTTGTGAACCATTCTGAAACACCATTCTTTGTTGATGATCAACCAACGACTTAGGTCCGCGGTCCAACATCCACTTAGGTAAATGCTGAAACCCGTACTTTGACTTACGAAGCAAAGAAACTGCTTCACGCTCCGTACGCGACAAATCAATAATGTTTTGATCAGCCCTAAAAAAAGCTAACCAAAATTGGTGAGCAGCAACAAGAGTTGTCCACCCAATCTGTCGCGCTTTAAGCGTCAATGAATAGCGTTCACTGTCCCACTCCTTCAAAGCCTTACGCTGAGCAGGACGCAAATCAAACAACATGCGGCCATGAGCAGGATGAGCAATGGACCAGTAGTTACATAGAAAGTAAGCCTCATCTTTACGGCACTTCCGCCACTCGGCTTCCTTCTTAAGGTCATCTAAACGAGAAATGCTAACCAACTCCTACTGGCACTATCCGCAAGCATTAACAAACAGTGAGCTCACATACCTACAACAAGTGGCCCACGACGGACTGCAACACAGCACCCCAGGAATCCACTTCGGAACAGACCCCGAAAAACGAACATCAGAAATAGCGTGGACCCACGACCCACGCACACTCCAAATAGCATCATCACTAATTTATGAAGCGAACAGAAACGCAGGGTGGAGATTCAACATCACCCACCCAGAAGCCGCCCAACTAACCCAATACTTCATCGGAGGCCAGTACGACTGGCACACAGACGGAAACGCCGACATTCACGCAACAAAAACGTGGGCAGACACAGAAGAAAGCGAAACAATCCCACTCAACATGACCCGAACACCAGAACTCATCGGCCAAGTACGCAAACTCTCCCTAACAATAAACCTAACAGACCCCAAAAACTATGAAGGAGGGGAACTAGAACTCGACCTCGGGCAAAACCAAACCCAACAAATCAAAAGCCAAGCAGGCTCAGCAATAGCATTCCCCTCCCATGTACGACACAAAGTCAACCCAGTCACCAAAGGTGACAGAACATCGCTAGTGCTCTGGATGAACGGCCCCCCAATCAGCTAACAACCAGCCTCCCTCTTCAAATGCTCCCAAACACCCCACTGCTCCTCACTCCACTCAGGATTAACAGTATTCAAAAAACTAGAACAATCCTTATTCTCAATAGGCAACGAAACAGAAGCATCCCCAATCTGAATAGTGTTCGCCCCAGTCAACGGATGAAACTGCTGCCTCGGCTTCTCAACATCCCCATCAGGCCACAACATCATCAAACCCGCAACCAAACCAGCCAGCGCAGCCCCCACCGCACCAACCGCCTTCAAAATACGCTTCAAACTAGCTTCCCAAACGTCCGCCCTATCAGCAACATCCTCGATCGACACAACTGACCCCCAAAAACAAAAAACTCACTTCTTCTTTTTCCTAGTAACTGGCTTCCCAGTACGCTTCGCCTCCTTAGAAGCCGCAGCACGGCCCTTAGGGCTATACGAATAACTCTTACCGCCAACTTTTGGCACAACTAGCTCCTACTGACAAGACTCACACACCTCGTACGAATCAACCGAACACTCAATAACCTCATCGTCCTCAAACATCCAAGCATTAGGACAAACCAACAAACGATGACACCCACACAACTCAGGACGCTCACCCATCAACTCAGGATGAGCCTCAAAAACCTCCATCAACGGCTTCGGCTCACTCATCATCCCTCCTCAAAGAATCCAACAACTCCTCCAACTCATCAACCAAAGCACCATCACTCAAAGAAGCAGCCTCCACATCATCAATAACCAACTGACGCTTCGGAGTGAACTTCTCCACATACTGCAAATAAAGCGACGCAGCCTTCACATCACCCCCAGCAGCCTCCTTATAGACAGCATCAATCACCGACTGCACACGCTCAACATGCACATTCAACTCAGCCGCCCTGGCCTCCCACTCCTTACGAAAACGAGGATCACGCTTCCACTTCCGAGGCAAATCAACATGCACCCCAACCTCAGCAGCCCAAGCCTTCTGAGTGCTCGGAACCCTCTCAGGGCCACACAACAACCAATCCAAAAACTGACGCCAAGTATCAGGCATAGTTTGCTTACCAGTATCAGGATCAGTCACCCAACCCTTACCACCACCGTTCTGAGGCATAAAAACTCCAATCAACAACAAAGACAAAGCGTCCCACCTAAAAGTGGGACACCCCCTCCCTCTTTAATAAAGAGACAGCTAGCGTGGAACCTACGCCCCATCGGTTCCACACCTAGCAGCGCAGGACTGGACGACACCACAGGCGTACAGTCCAAGCAGATCAGGAAATCAAAAAGATCACGCACTGTCCCTACCTATCTATACCTATACCTAGCGAACCCCCCGCCCCCCCTCGGGGGGTGCCTCGGCCAGACCCTCGAATTCTGAGGACTTGGTCTCTAGACCTAATCCTTTTCCTGTATTTAGTGCGTTTATTTGCGCGCAAACTTTCTCTTATCCACAAGCAAAAGAGGACTTTATGCGACGCAATGAATAAAAAAAGCGGAGGGCTCTGGAGACTAGCGAACCTATCAAAGCTCTATCCAAGGTAGTAAGGTAGCGGAGCAGTTCTGCTAATCGCTTAGAATGCGTTAGGAGCGGAGCAGCTGCGGTTTTTGGCGCGAGCTCTCAGCTGTGACGACTGGAGCTCTCAGAAGTGGCTAATCGCTTAGAATGCGTTTGAGGGCTTCTGAGCTTAAAAAGCAGAACACCCACCGACTTGATTTAGTCGGTGGGTGCTTATTGCCTTTATTAGGGTTTTAGTTAGTCGGCCACGAGGCAGGTAGCTATGGCGAATAGAGCCGCCAGGAAGACGATTAGGTAGCTCATGTACACAGCCCACTTTCTGCGTCGGCTCTTCTGATCCAGGCAGTGGGAGCAGTTCCCGTTTTATGCTCTACCCATACCAGAGGCGCTTTTGTAATCTTGCGAACCTCTACCGTTTGCCTACCGTCTCCTAGCTCGATCGTGTGAAAGTAGTTTAGCTGTGGCCTTTCTTTCGGATTCAAACGAACTTGCATTAGTTGGCTCTTCGGTGGCATTTCGGCAGTCGCTAAGGTGCCTTTTATTCGTGCGTAGACGCTTCGGACTTTCCTGGCGTTCTCATGTCCTTTCGGTGGACATGAGAAGCGAGCA
>Ga0070747_1001079_pt1 | contig 13602 bp, 24 predicted proteins | sample VirMetDEL_Mar_31_FD_77321 | JGI IMG/M metagenome (GOLD analysis project Ga0070747, IMG submission 77321) | Aqueous microbial communities from the Delaware River and Bay under freshwater to marine salinity gradient to study organic matter... | ecosystem: Environmental > Aquatic > Marine > Coastal...
AGCAAAGTACAAACCTCGACCATATGCCTGGGCGCCTTCTCCGGTGCCTATCGCATCAGTGCTGAATTGATCAAAGTCATGGGGAGATCCATGAAACGCGCGGATGCCTGGCGATAGCAGCCCAGCATTTGTTGCATTAGCTTTTACGCCAGCCTTAGCGGCACTGGAAAGCAGTCCTGCCATCTACTTCGATGGCTTCTTAGCGGGCTTGGCTTTTTTCTTGGGCGTCATCATTGCTTCGATGGCCGAAGCCGCGTCTCGATGACCCTGGGGACCGTTTTTGTAAGGCTGCATATGCACCACGCAAATTTTTGGGTGTATCTATTTTTACCCGCCAAAACTTGATGCATAACCCCTAGACCATTGATAGGTTCCTTCGAATCGGCTTGTTCCAGTTGCTAGACATCGCGCCCCCATGAATGACCGTCGCGGCTTCCACGGCAAAAGTCAGGCAAACAGCATCGGCCCGGTCAGGGCTCGCCAGACCTCGCTTGCTCATCTCAGCCTTGCTTTCGATTTGCAGCTTGCCGCTGGATGTGAATTTGTACTTGATCGCGACCAGCTCAGCTAGCAAGTTGTCATCCATCGGCAGGCTCACGTCCCGGGCTTCCAACCAGGCCTTGAGCTTGTACCACAGCTCCGCTCGCAGGTTTAAGTAGGTTCCCCTAAGCGATGGGCTCTCAGCAGTATTAACACCCACAGCGGGCAATTGCAGCTCTCTCAGACGATCACATACCCCACCACCCACGCCGATCGAGTCCACGCAAATGGTTGCCGGCTGCTGCCTGGGCAGGCAGCTCTCAAACTCACTCACCACCGCCCCCGTTAATTGCATCAGGTCCAGCCCGCGCCAAGTCTGCATCGCCAAAATTTTTCGGCCTTGCCGCTTACACAACACGCTAGACGCACTACCGAACCTCGCAACGTCCAATCCCCAGATAATCGGCTCGTCCTCTGTCACCTCAACGTCGCGCCTCTGGGCGCTCTCAACGAGCTCCAGGGGAATAACGGTGTCATCATCTCTTGCCGGGAAGTCGCCCAGGACACGAACCCGATAGGCGTTGCTCTCTTCACCATATCGGACCTTCATCTCGTCAACGTATTCTGTCGAGACTAAATTGCTATCAACGCAGCTCACCTTCCGGGTCCACCACTCAGCGGCCTGACGATGGTGCGTATCGAAGAAAAAGCCTGATGACCTGGTTGGGTTGCCGAGCAAGATGGTACAGGCATGGGCTCCGCTCATAGAGCCCGCGGCAGCCTCAAATACCGCCTCTGGGATGCCAGACGCCTCGTCGCATATCAGCAATACGTTGTCTGAGTGAACGCCCTGGAGCGCCTCTGGCGTCTCTGCGCGGCTCGTTCGACAACTGATAAAGGCCTCAGAGGGCGCCGCTTTGTGGCTTACTCGATCGGATTTGATATCAAGGATTTCTTTTAGGGCCAATGGCAATTCATTAATCCAGCGCTTCACCTCGGCGAAGAGCGCGTCGAATAGCTGCGCGCTCGTTGGCGCCGTCACAACAATCTTGACGGGGTATCGAGTGATCAAGTACCAAAGCATTACCCAGCTTGCTGCGGTCGATTTACCCACCCCATGACCGGACCTGATGCTGACTTTGCGCTCGCCATCGCACACGGCTCGCAGCATTTCAGCCTGCCAGGGCTGAGGCTTAACTTTTAGAACGTGCTCTACAAACGCGACCGGGTCATTGCGGTAGCGCAGCAGAAATTCTTTGTACGGGTTTTCCTCTGCCATCTAATGCTCGCTTAACTGCCATGTGGGAAGTTGGCAAATGATAGCGAGCAGAAACATGGTGCGCTATTTCGCGATAGCTGCGACCGGCAGCACGCAGGATCTGCATCATCGCGATAGCTGCGGCCCGCTCCGGTAGCGGCTCAACGCGGGCTTCGCGACCCTCGCCGATGATGACGCAGCCCCAGGGAGCCGAGCCGCCAATATGGCCGCCTCGCGACTTTTTAGCCTTGCGCCCGATGTCGCACTTTTCCAGCAGCTCTTCACGATAGATATCAGCAACCACGCTCATTACTCGGCTGGCGCCCCTCTGGCAGGCGTTAGTCTTGTTCATATCGCCGAGCTGAACGGACGTAACCTGCACGTCAAGCTTAGTGAGCTGGTGCAATGCGCGTTCGCCGTGGAAGTGGTCTCGGCTGAATCGGCTTGGATCGTAGCAAACGATCTGATCGCCAGGCGCCAGTTGCACACCGTGCAAGCTAGGACGATCGAAGAAATAGACAGTACCGCTCACGCCGGCATCTTCCAGCCACTCGTCAATATCGTGCTTACCGGCAATGATTTCTGCTTGCGTGCCAAGGCTAGTGCCATCGGCCTGCTCGTCTGTCGAGACTCTGGTGTATCCGTAGATCATTCCTGACCTCCAAGAATAGAATTGACGGTGCCGCACGTAATGCCGGTGTGGTAGCCGATCCTTCGGACAGGCCACCCGCGCTCAGCTCGATCGATGACGTTCTCGACAAGCTCTGATCGGCTTTCGAATTTGCCAGTGGTCTTCGGTCGCCCGCGCTTGCCTGGCTTGGTTGATGGTGCGTGAATCATGCTTGCTCCTTTGCTGTTTTTGCTTAGCTCTGTAACACTGTTTGATTGTACTGATACTAGAACAGCCGTCAACCATTTGGTTACAAATAATTCGTTATGCACCAAAATTTTTTTTGGTACGATCAGGTTTTTTAGGAGATCGATTATGAAGTCACACGGTGGGTACAAACTCAAAACGAAGAACAAGAACAGCCAGAATCGAAATGCCGCAATGGTAGGTGGCATTCGCGTAGGGCGGGCGAAGCCCGCCTATCCGCCTCGCTAATGGCGGACCCCAGGAAAGGCAAAGCTAAGGTCAAAGTCACAGCCGCCGGCAAGAAGGTCAGCTATGGCCAGGCAGGGCGCGCTAGCGATGGTGGGCCGCGGGTTCGAGCCGGTACGAAGAAAGGCGATGCCTACTGCGCGCGGAGCGCCGGCCAAATGAAGAGGAGCCCAAAGGCTGCCGCAAACCCTAACTCGCCGCTGCGGCTGAGCCGTAAACGGTGGAAATGCAGCGGCACAAAATCAAGGAGAGCGTAATGGGCTTGTACTCCAACATTCACGCAAAGCGGAAGCGCATTGCGAAGGGCAGCAAAGAGAAGATGCGGAAGCCCGGCGCCGCAGGCGCCCCAACTAATAAGGCGTTCGCGACAGCCAAGAAGACCGCTAAGAAGAAAAAATAAGGCCGCTTTTAATTCCTTTTTGCGGCCCCCTCCTGGCCCGACTTCACGTCGGGCCTTTTTTTGCCTGAAATTTCCAAAAAAAAATTTGGTGCGTTCGAGTCTAACCCCCTCCCCACCCCCCGCTGCCCCTCGACGGGGGGGGTCCGAGCGTCCGCAAATCCCTGGCGGCGGGATCGAGCTGCCCGGGAAATCCAAGCACCATCCCTGACCACCGGGCGCGCGTAAGTCATTGATTTATATAGGGATGGACATTGCATGTAACACTCGTGTACGAGTGATACACGATACGGCCTAGATTTTACGTGCGTTTAGGGCCCAATGCCCCGCAAATCTTGGTCCTGCGCGCGTTGGCCGCCGCGTGCGGTGCGTCTCTGCGCGTGTATCACTGCTCGCTTACAAGGTCTCGCAGCGCTTTTAAATGCTGATCTTGGATGTTGATTTGCACCAGCGGATCCTTTCGCGCAGCCCAGTTGTCTGGGTTTGCTTGAGCAGCCAGCCACTTGCGCGTGTCAATACGAACCTTAGCAACCTGGGCATCGCCAGCGTCTGCAATGTTATCGGCAATCGATAACGTCTCTTCAGCCAGGTAGTTCGCCCACTCCTTGCGCGCAGCATAGTAACGCTCTTCCCTACCCTCAACGCCACGCATCCACTTGTAGAACACGCGCTTACCAATGCCGCATTCCTTGATCAAGCTGTTGACGCTAGATCCTGACGCTAGCTTATCGAACAGTACGTCTTCGCCGATATCCTCAAGCTGCTTAACCTTCATGGTCATTAGCTTAGTGCCTGCCATATTCGCTCACTCCTAAGTCTCGCAATAAGTCCCTGACATCGTTCTCATAATCGAAATCGATGTAGTCATCTGTGAATAATCTTTTGTGTATCTTCTGTGAACCAGAACGTTCCACATGAAACCTTAAATCACCTGTTGCAGGCGACAGTTCCGCACCCCTTTGTCCTGACTTGGACGAGGTCATGATCGTGCCTCAGATCGCTTCTAAGGGCGTCTGAACGGCATACCGCTCATGCACCCTCGCAATCGACTCAATGGCCGATCCGTTCTTGATGAGGTCGCTGGTATATCGAAGCACGACATAGCCATGCTCGACCGCCAGGTTGTACTTCACGCAATCGTTCCTGAAGCCGATCCCACTGGTATGCCGACCACCGCTCCACGTACCGCCCTCGCATTCAACGATCAGGGAAGCCTGCGGCAGCACGAAGTCGAATCTAAACTTCCGCCCGGGGATAAGCATCTGCTCTCGCTCAAACTCAATGCCGGCCTCCTCAAGCTGTCGCGACATCTGCTCTTCTAACTTGCTAGCCCCCACGCTTGCCCCCGAACGCAAACCGCTGCGCGTCTGCTGTCGCGACTCTAGGTTTGTCTTCCGCCTCGGGCGCCTCATCGGGCTCATCGGGCCCGTCATCATCCAGCTCGATAACGTACTCGTCATTATCTAACTGGACCCGAATTGTCATGCCGGGTTCGAAGTCATCAATCTGTAAATGCAAAGTAGCCATGACCGAATATTGCGACAGCAAAACTTGATGCGCTACTTCTTGCAAGATGATCAATGCGGCGGCTGTTCAGCCGCTCAGAATATATGGATAGAGCTGGAGCGCTCCAGTGCTCCAGTTATATATCTATATATAGGGGCAACTGGAGCACTGGAGCAGATTCTGTAAGTTGTTGATTCTGTTGTAGTTAATCGTCTGGAAATGAACTGGAGCAGAAATCAAACTGGAGCAACTGGAGCAAACTCCCCGCAAAGCCCCGTAAACATTGACTGCTCCAGTTATTTTGGCCAACTGGAGCACAACTGGAGCAACTGGAGCAGCCCTCGCAGTTATTCTTTGTTTTGGTGCTGATAAATCGTCTTAATCCACCACCAAAATTCGCCCACGTTGAGCGTGTGACGCATCGTATTCGTCTGATTACAGACCAATTGAATGTTGTTTTTGACGTACCCTTCGAGGTTATTGATGCGATCGATTGAGGCGTTAAAGGCGGATTTGCCGCCCTCATTGGTCCTATGATGGGTCATGTTTAAACCGGAGATTGCGCACCTCCCATTTTGGGACTCCCATAAATCGATGACATCCTGTGGTTTGATTTCCCAGGTGAAGTTGCTTTTTAGGCGTTGGCTTTTTAATTGTGCCGTGAGCCGGCGGAGGTATTTTGTGTGGTCTTCGTTAACGCTTCGCTGTCGATGGAGGCGCAAGCATTCTCGGCATCGTTTGGTTGCCAGCTCGCTTTCGTAAAAATCAGCAGCGAGCTTTGTTTGCCCGCATAAATAACAGGTTATTCGATCATCCATTTTGTAGCGACTCCGACTTCTACGTACTTGCGCAATCTGCGCTGACTGTCGGCCCGCTCAACGACCTTGAGCTCGCGATTCTGAATCCAGACCGCGAGCAATTGTTTAATCTTACTCTTATTTTCCGCAAGAGCAGCGTCTAATCCAAGCACGTCCGCTATCGCGATTCCCGCCCAGTTCTTGGACCGCACGTCCTCGCGCCACTCGCCCTTGCCGATTGCCGTCTGCACCGCATTCAGATCCGCCACCGTGATCTCGGCGAACGGATCAGGCCATTCCCAAGGCTCAGGCACGCCCACGTTATCGCCGTTGTCGAGCTGCACGCTGATCATCTGCCGCCAAGAGCTGTCGCGACTGGGCGGCGCCAGGTTGTCTTTGCTGTCGCCCTCGCGGCTGTACCGCCATCGGTCAGCCTCATCGACGCCGCCATTGCGCGCCTCTTCATAAGTCATGGACATCAATCGTCTGACGTGCCTGGCGGCATCCGTCAGCGCGGATGCTCCCCTGGCGTCGCCATAGCTTGCTGACTGGCCGTTCTGGGCTTTCCTGACGTGATGCACCAACTCGACGGCGCAGTTGCCCTGCTCTGCGATTTTGCCCCAGGTTTTGACAACCAGGTCCATCGCGCCGTTGTCGTTCTCGTTTAACTTATGACTTGATACGAAAGGATCAACGATGATGACATCGATTGCGTGTTGCTTGATGTAGTTAAGAATGATGTCCGCAGCGGGTAAGATGATTGGCTCGCCGCCGCGGTTCTCAGCAATGACGACCGAGCTGTCGCGACCTGAGTTGACGAACAGGTTACCGGCGTACTCATGCGCCTCTACGCCGTGATGCACTGCAATGCCTGCCAAGCGTCTTTTTAGCTCATCTAAAGGGTCTTCCAAATTCCAGACCCATACCTTCCTCTTGGGCGTTTCTATCCCCAAAAGCGGTATTCCAGACGCCATAGCCATCGCTTCCGTCAATGTTAGAGCCGTCTTTCCAGTTCCGCCCGCAGCGACCGTGACGCTCAAAAATTTGCGTATATAGTGCCGGCCATAAACCCACTCTCGCTTTGGCAAAGCTGCGATGTTGCCGATGTCCAAGGCAAGCGGCGCCAGCGCATCAGTGATCTGAGCGATCTCCTCGGCTGTCGCGACTTCTGGTGATTGGTCCCAGCCTTTATCCCGGGCGCCTTTAATCGCCACCTTAAACTCTTCAAAGGTTTGCTCATGCGTGTAGCCTGACTGCGTCCATCCCGTTGCAGTGCGCAATATATCCTCGTCGGTAAGCCCGGCCTGGACCTGGGAGCCAACGTACCGAATCATGTCATCGTGCCAACCGCCCTCGCTGGCTTGGACCAAAGGCTTGGGCTTGTTCTCGGCGCTAATCTTGTCGATGTCAGCAGCGCTCAGCATCGGCAACTCTCGCCAGTCGCCATCTACACCCTTGTCGATCGTCTCTTCATAGATAGCGCCGCTAGCGTGAACACTGCCGGCCGCAATGACGATCCCGCCCTTTCCGCGCACATCAATCTTGGCTTCTGGATCGGTCGAGTTGCTGATATCAAAATTTGGATTGGCCTGGTAGTAGAAGTGCCGACCGCGTGCTGTCGCGACTGTTCTTGGCGTGTAGGGCAAGTTCTCTCGCACCCAGGCTTCCGCTTCTGCTGAGTCAGCGTCGATCACAACGATCTCTTTGCCGGTTACATGGGCAAAGTTGCAGTTGGCAAACCTGGCGCTGCTTGTGAAGTATTCAAATTCATCGACCGTGACTTCTTTGCTTTGGTATTTTTGCCAAGGAATCAGCGGAATCTTCTGGTGAGGGTGAGCCGGGATGATCGTTAGCCCCTGCTCAAAGAGCTCGCGCGCCTTTTCCGCTGGCGTTGCTGGCGCCTCAATCATCGATTTCGGCCCACAAATCAGGGCGAATTGCAGATTTTTTAATATTCCGTATTGATGATATTTCAGCGGCCCGCTCAGCGGGTATGCCCTTCTCGCTCCGCTTCCATTTGTAGACGGCATTCCTACTGAGGCCGAGCTGTGCGGCCATTTCACTTACATTTATCTCGGACCAAAAGGTGTCTGGTGTCATCGGTATCGCTCTCACAAAAAAATCAAATGTAACCGAAAAGGTTACAAGCGTAAACCATTATTAACGCAACATTTGAAATGGGGGGTTGTAATCAGTAAACCCTGGGTTTACATTTGGGAGGCATTGATAACCATAGAGGATAAGGGTATGTCACGAGTTCCATTCAATCGACGGATAGCCGAGTTGCGTCTTGCGAGAGGACTTAGCTTGAGACAAATGGCAACTGACCTTGAGCAGTACGGCGTCAAAGTCAGTCACAACGCGATAGCGAAATGGGAGGCTGAAAAGCTGGCAGGTTCGACGCGCCTTCCCAGTAAAGAGGTCATCAGTGCGCTGTGTAAACTTTTTAATGTAAAGCCGTCATTTCTCGTTGAAGACATGTTTGCGGGCGTGAAATCTAAATCAGGATCGGGTAGAACCGAAAAAATGTTGGACGTGGAGCTTTTGACAGACGAAGAATTTGAAGCACTGTTAAGAATTAAGGATTTATTTATAAAGGCACGGAAGCCAAAAGCAGGAGAATTATGAGAGAGTTAGACGATTACCTTTACGTATCAAAAGAAGCTGCGCAATTTGTACGAGACACAATCGACAGAATATACTTAGAAGACAACTACCATTGCTGCACAACTACTGATTTTGAAGTCTGGCACGTCGGCACTTGCTGCCCCTACCATTGTGGCTGCAATGAAATTGATGGCCAGGGACAGAAGGTTTTTTGCGGCGATTTTTGGCAAAGCAAATCCCTGCGCGCCCTGACAATGAAAGGCAATGATTTTTTGTCGCTTTTGCGCCAGAACGGCGCAGCCAGTTGCGTCCTCGAACTACGCAGACCGCACATGATTTGGGCGCACGGAAACGCAATTTACAACCATGTAATCCCCGAACAATTTGCGCATGAACTGGTGCGCGCTGCAAAGGCAAAAAAGCTTTTCAGTAAGCCGCCTATATTGGGCATTTATGTGAACACTAAAATATCTGCCTAAATTTTATGTAACCAAAAGGTAGACAACGATTACATAAATCGGTTACGCTCTTTTTTCAATACGAAAAGAGAGATGAACGATGGACGCACAAAGAAACGAAGCAGTAACCCCCTCCCATAACGAACCCAACCTCGATGTACTAGCCGAACAGTGGCTTCAGCAGAAAACGCTGGAGGACAACTGCAAAGCTCGTCGAATTGAAATTGAGCAGCAGATGATCCCTCATCTTGCAGCGCGAGCAGAAGGTTCGCAGACAACCGAAACCACATTCGGTAGAAAGATCAAGCTGACCACCAAGAACAATTACAAGCTTGATGACATTGCTCTGCAAGCAGTGCGCGATAGCGTGCCGGCGAACATGCTCCCGCTAAAGCTGACGCAAACGATCGACGTTGCGCGGCTTAAATATTTGCGCAACAACGAGCCAGCCATTTATCGCGAGATCGCGCGAGCATTCTCGCACTCCCCTGCTAAGCCCAACATTCAAATCACTGGGGGTGAGATCTAATGGCTATCGACCTATCTGCAATTAAAAAGACTAGCGGCCTCAAGCCACCATCAATGATTGTGTTTGGATCTGCCGGCGTGGGTAAAACCACGTTCGCGGCTGCCGCGCCTAACCCGATCTTTTTACAAACCGAAGCCGGCGAAGGTGCGCTTGAGCTGTCAGCATTTCCGCTCATCAAAACTTACGACGAGCTCATCGAGGCCATCACCGCGTTGATAGAGCATGAGCACGATTACGGCACGCTTGTGCTCGACAGCCTGGACCACCTAGAGCCGTTGATTTGGAAGAAGGTCTGCCAGGTCGAAGGAAAGAAATCGATTGAGGAATTCGGGTACGGCAAGGGTTATGTCTTTGCGCTTGATTACTGGCGCGAGTTTTTAGCCGCGATCAACTCACTTAGACATCACAAGAACATGTCGTTGATCTTGCTCGCGCACACTCATATCCGCGCTTACAACAGCCCGGACACTGAGTCTTACGACCGTTACGAGATCAAGCTTCACGCAAAAGCCAGCGGCCTGATTCAAGAGTCAGTCGATAGCGTGCTGTTCGCGAAGCACAAGATCATCACCAAGAAAGAAGACAAAGGATTTAACCAGACAAGGGTGCGCGGTATTAGCACTGGCGAGCGTGTGCTTTGCACCACCGAGACGCCTGGTTACATCGCAAAGAATCGATATGGCTTGCCTGATGAGATCGACCTCACCTGGGCAGCCTTCGAGCTAGCAATCACTACAGCAACAAGCAAGGAGAAATAGAAATGGCGTCATTAAGTTTTAATGCGGAAGATTTTGTCGAAGAGCAAAGGTTTGAGCCGATCCCAGAGGCTTTGTACAAGGCCGTGATAATCGATTCGGAAATGCGAAAGACCAACGCAGGAACCGGCAGCTATTTGATGCTGAAGTTCGAAGTGCTTGAAGGCGCGCACGCGGGTCGATGGGTGAAGACCAATCTGAACCTAGACAATCCAAACGAAAAAGCTGTCGAGATTGCGCAAAAAGAGTTGAGTTCGATTTGCCGCGCCCTCGGCAAAAAGTCTATTCAAGACAGCGAAGAGCTGCACCATAAAGCGATCATGATTAAGGTTGCAATCCAGCCTGGCCGCGGCGAATACGGTCCTAGTAATCAGATCAAAGCGTACTCGCCAGCCGATCAATTGCAGGCTGTCGCGACTCCTGCTGCCGCACCCTCTGCGGCTCCTGCCGCGGCCGGCAAGAAGCCCTGGGAGTAACCATGGTTGCTTTACCAGAACCAGCAAGCACTACTCTCAACGCCGTCGAGCGAGCGGGCGAGAAGGGTCAGGCCACCGATGGTGGCCGGGCTCATCTTGGCGGCAGTATCATTGGCCGCGAGTGTAAGAGAGAGCTGTGGTTTAGCTTTCGGTGGGGAACCATCGTGACGCACAAGGCCAGAATTTTACGACTGTTTGCTAGGGGCGCCCGCGAAGAAGATTGGTTCAATCACCTGCTCACTCAGGCGGGTGTGACGGTGTGGGATGTTGACCCTGACACCAAGCAGCAGTTTAGGGTCGAGGCAGTTGGTGGTCATCTAGGAGGCTCCCTAGACGGTGTATTGATGGGGCTGATCGAAGCCCCGCAAGTACCACACGTCAGCGAGCAAAAGACGCACGCGGCTAAAAGTTTTGAGGACGTTGAAAAGAAAGGCGTCCTTAAATCCAAGCCAGAACACTATGCGCAGATGCAAGTCTACATGCACCTCATGGAGCTGCCCTGGGCGCTGTACCAGGCAGTGAACAAGAACAACGATGCGCTTTATTACGAGCGCGTAGAGTACGACAAGCCCGCTGCCGAAGCATTGATACGCAAGGCTGAGCACATCATCACAAGCGATCGACCGCCCGAAGGCATCAGCACCGATCCCTCGTTCTACAAGTGCAAATTCTGCGACCACGCTTTCTTGTGCCACGGCTACCAAACGCCGGCACTGAGCTGCCGCACCTGTGCTTTCGCGACAGCAGAGGTCGATGGTGATTCGAGGTGGTCGTGCGCCAAGCATAAGAAAGATATTGGTGTAGAGGATCAGCGCCTGGCGTGTGACAAGCACCTGTTCATTCCTGAGCTGCTCGCCCCCTGGGCTGAAGTGCTAGACGGCACTGAAGAGCACGTCAGTTACAAGAACAAATTAACCGGGCATGAGTTTGTAAACGGCTGGGGCGGCTACTCGTCGAAAGAAATCAGCCGCGCAAAAGACGTCAACGCAATCGGCGATCCAGACATTGATCATTGGAAAGAGAGTTTTCAAGCGGAGGTAATAGGGTGAGCAAAATATTTGTGCAGATAGAAAGCGACGATATGGATCGTTTCCTGGCAAATCAAGAAGAGATCGCCGAAACGCTGTCGCGACTTCTCGCAATAGCAGAAGAGTTGATTGATGCGGCGAACGATCAAGCCTAAGCCAAGCACCAAGAAGCTTGTATTTAAGTGGCCTCGCCAAAGCTGCGGCTATTGCAGCCACTTAATTTTTAACTGGTGCGAGGTGTTTGATTCAGCCGTGCCGGCATCATTCAAGAACGAGAAAAACAGTTGCGAGCATTTTAATGAGGCTATGAGTCCATGAAGTATTCGTCAGATTTTTATAAACAGTGCGCTGGTTGCGGCGGCTGGATAAGAAAAAGGACAACCCTTTGCCGGGTTTGTCAGCGGTCGAAAAGCATCGACCTTGAGTATTTAAGTTGCAGGCATGCGGACAGATGGGTCAGAGCCAAGTGGCGCAAAGGAAATTTTGATGAGCATGAGGAAAAACAGTATGAGCGAGCCCTTCAGGAAGCAGGTTGGTGGTGATCATTACAAAGGTTTTGCAATCGAACCGATTCGGTTCTGCCAGAAAAATGGCTTAGGCGCTGCGGAAAGCAGCATCGTTAAGTACGCCTGCCGCTGGAAGCGAAAGCACACCGGCAACCTGGACGATCTCAGGAAGATTATTCATTACGCAGAGCTGCTGATCGCGATGGAATTAGAAATCCCTGATGCGCGCGAAGAAGACGAGTTTAGAAGCGAACGAAAATTCAAGACGTTCAGCGATGAGACGGACATTGTGAGAGTTGAAAATGTTTAAGCGTAGACGATGGGGTGATAATTACCGGCAATCAGACAGCGTGGCGTCGGTGGCCATGCTAGTAATGATGATCGTCTGTGTAGGGGGTTTGCTATGGACCTCGCTTTAGATTACGACTTGCTTGCTGAAAAGATAGCGCATCAAATCAGCAAGGCGCCAAAAGATCACGAAGTGCTGTGGAACGCGCAGGAATGTGCGGATTACTTACACTTTAAGCGACGATATTTTGCGGAAAAACTTGCGAAGCAGCCAGGCTTCCCAAAAGCAAGAGGCACTGGCGCAGTGTGGCTCAAGGCCGACATCGTTCGCTGGGCAAAAGGTTAGAGCAGCCCCGCAAGCTCGCGCGCGTCTTTGTTGTAATAGGTCATTAGCTGCTTGATGTCTCTATGTCCCGTGACGCGGGCAAGGTCTAGGACTTGCAGCTTTCCTGCTAGCCTGGTCGTTGCCTCATGCCGCGCATCGTGAAACGTCAAGTCTTCTATCCCGCAATTTGCGACAGCCGCGCGAAACATCGTACTTACAACCCCCGCAGAGACGCCCAGCATCGTTTCTTTGTCATGGTCTAGCCTTCCTATTAACTCTACTGCCCTGGCTGACAACGGCACATTGCGCGATACAGCCGTCTTCGTGATCGTATGCGGCAGGAAAATATATCGCTCATCGATATGCACGTCCGACCATCTTGTCTTTGCTATCTCGCCTTGTCGCATTGCTGTCTCAAGCGCGATCAAGAATGCTATCGCGACTTTTTGCCTTTGACTGGTGATCTGTAAATCATCCGAATAATTTAAAGCGACTAGCAGTCGCTCTATTTCTCTATCTGAGATCCGACGATTACGAGCCTCTGGATCTTTAGGTCGTTTGATATCGGTCATCGGATCGTGGCTCATCATTCGCCAGCGCCGGCCATACTTAAAGACATTGCCGATAAGATTCAGATCTCGATTCACTGTGCTTGGTTTCACTTGCTTTAGACGATCTTTAATCACACGCTCGATATCCTCGCGCTGAATCGTTGTCAGCTTCCGATTGAACAGATCTGCATACTCGCGCGCATACATATCTAATCGAATGACCTCCCAATGTGCGCCCCGTTTTGTTTCGCTCACCTCGCTCTTATATCGAGCACTCAGCTCGCGAAGCGTGCCAGTTGCTATCGCGATTCCGGTGTCTTTTGTGACCATCTCAGCCACCCAAGCTTGGGCCTGGCGCTTGGTATCAAAAGTTTTTGATTTGCGTTGACCATTTACCATGATCTCCGCACGCAATCGATTGCCTCGCTTCGTATACGTTCCTTTCATGCTCACCCCTGGCGTAATTTTTGGTGTAATTTGGCGTAATTAAACACGTAAAAATATGTACAGGAGTGTTTATAAGTGTTTATGGGGTACGA
>Ga0070747_1001081_pt1 | contig 13592 bp, 11 predicted proteins | sample VirMetDEL_Mar_31_FD_77321 | JGI IMG/M metagenome (GOLD analysis project Ga0070747, IMG submission 77321) | Aqueous microbial communities from the Delaware River and Bay under freshwater to marine salinity gradient to study organic matter... | ecosystem: Environmental > Aquatic > Marine > Coastal...
GGTGGCGGTGGTGCAGGTGGCTATCGAGCTAGTTGGAATAGCGAATCATCAGGCGGTGGTAGTTCAAGCGAAACTGGCTTAACGGCGGCAATTCAAGATTACACTGTTACTATCGGTGCTGGTGGAGCATTAGGCGCACCCAATGGCCTCAGCGGAAGCAAAGGTGCAAATTCAGTCTTTGGATCAATTACAAGTGTTGGCGGTGGTCCCGGTCAAGGATACTTAGGCCCGTCGAGTGCTGACTTATCTGGTGGTTCTGGTGGCGGTGGCGGTAGAAGTACTAATCCGGGCGGTGCGGCTACCTCTAATCAAGGAACTGCTGGCGGTAACTCAGTAGGTGACTATGGCGGTGGTGGCGGTGGTGCTGGAACGGCAGGAGGTAATGGCGCTCATACCAACAACGGTGGAGACGGTGGAAACGGCCTTGCATCTACAATTTCTGGAGCATCTGTTACTCGTGGTGGCGGTGGAGGTGGCTATGATAACGGTGATGCTGGAACAGGTGGTGGCGGTCTTGGAGGTTGTGCGCCAAGTCCAACACGAGTGGCTACGGCTGGAGGAACAAATACTGGTGGCGGTGGAGGCGGTGGCGGTGGCGGTTATCAAACAGGTCAGACTGGTGGTTCAGGCATCGTGATAGTTAGGTATAAATACAAGTAATGGCAGAAGAGATTACGTGGTGGCGTTTTGATAACGCAGTGGACTCGAAAACGTGTAATAAAATAATAAAACTTGCAGAAAAACAATGGCAAAAGGCAACGACTAAAGGAGTAGAAGGCCAAGGAAAACGGAAAACAAATATTGCGTGGACAACGGAACAGTGGCTGTTTGATTTAGTTTTTGATTATATGCGATCAGCAAATCGACAGTCTGGGTGGAATTTTGAAGTAGATGCCGCAGAGACTATGCAAATTGGTAAGTACAGTAAGGGTTGTTTTTATGATTACCACACAGACGGAGACGGTGTAACAACTTACGATGAGCCAGAAAATAATTGGCTTCACAATAAAACAAGAAAGTTGTCGATGACGGTACTGTTAAATGAAAATTACGAAGGTGGCGATTTTAAATTTTATGATAGCGAAAAAGACACAATAAAAGGAAAAGGAAGTGTTCTTGTATTTCCATCATATATGCAACACTGCGTAGAAAAAATAACCAAGGGAAATCGATACTCGTTAGTAGTTTGGTTTCTTGGGCCAAGTTTTAGATAGGAATTAAAATGAAAAAAAGTTGCGATGTATGTAGTCACAGTATGGAAAGCCAAGCCGAAGGTGAAGTGCTTTGCGTGGCTAATCCTCCCGTACCGATTGTGACGATACAAGGTCAAATTATTAGTATTTTCCCCTCCATGATGAAGTGGGGGAAATGTGACGCTTTTGAAAAAGGCAAAACCCAAAAGCAAAACCCTCAACCTCCGGAGATACTGGAGCCAGACCTAAAGGTGATTAAATAATGGCACATTACGCACAAGTAAATTCAGACAAAATAGTCGTTCAAGTTTTAGTAATGGATAACGACATGGAAACTAATGACGGTGAAGCGGCTTGCATCGCTTGGTTAAAAGATAAAGTTCATGCAGATGATTGGGTGAAAACTAGCTACAACAATAAAATTCGCAAGCAATTTGCGGGTATTGGCTATAGCTACGATTCTACTAAGGATAAATTCATATCTCCAAAACCTTTCGCTTCATGGGCCTTAGATAGTGATGACGATTGGCAAGCACCAATTACGATGCCTGATGACGACAAGAAATATTCTTGGGATGAGGATGCTTATCAAGCTGACAATTCCAAGGGTTGGGTTGAAGTAGAGTAATAGAGAAATGTTATGGTCGCGGAAATTTTAGCTGGATTAGCGTTAGTACAAAGTGCTGTAAAAGGCATACGAGGTGCAATAGGAACAGCAAAAGACGTATCAGAGATAGCAGGAGATATTGATAATTTATTTAAAGGGTCTTCTCAAGTAGCAAAATCTAAAACACCTAACCCTATTCTTGCAAAATGGGATTCTGTATTAAAAAGAAAATTAGGAGATAGTGCAGATAGGTTTTCTATAGGTAACGTAGCTAAAGCCCACATAGAAAGAAAGATGGCTGATGAAGCTTTAGATCAAATGTCGTTATTAATTAATAGAAGATTTGGACATGGTACTTGGGATAATATAATATTAGAACAAAAAGAGTTGGTTGAAAAACATAAGTCGGCAAGAAAAAAAGAAAGAGAGCGTAAGGCAAAACAATTAGACGCAGCTTTTGAGATAATGAAAAACATAGTTGTGTTATTAATAGGAACAGTAGCTATAATAGGCATAGTTTTTTGGGCAAAAACCAAATAGGAAAAGAGTAGTTTAATGCCTTTATCAAAAATTACATTTAAACCTGGCGTAAACAGAGAAACAACGTCTTACGGTGATGAAAACGGTTGGTTTAATTCTGATTTAATACGGTTTAGGAAAGGCCGTCCTGAAAAAATGGGCGGGTGGTCTCGATTAAGCAGTAGCACAATAGACGGCGTGGGTCGATCATTGCATGTTTGGGCTGCTTTAGATGGTTCTAAGTACATGGGCCTTGGTACGGAAACCAAAGTTTATATTGAAGAAGGCGGCGCTTATAACGACATAACTCCTATAAGAGCTACAACAACTTTAGGAGCAAATCCTTTAACAACGGTCAATGGTAGTAGTGTAGTTACTGTTACGGCCCCGGCTCACGGTGCAGTGACCAATGACTTTGTTACTATTAGCGGAGCAACAGCAGTAAATAGTATTACTGCTGCACAACTAAACAAAGAACATCAGTTAACTGCAATTGATTCAAACAGCTATACGATAGCTACTGCGGGAACCGCAGGTTCAGGTACACTTACGGGTGGTGGTTCTTCTGTAGTAGCTGCTTATCAAATCAACACTGGTTTAGACACTGTTGTAACTGGCACAGGTTTTGGTGCTGGTCTGTGGAGTGGCTTATCAACAGGTTATTCTCAAACTACTCTTAACGACAGTGGTGGTATTAGCGATTCAGATACATCTTTTACTCTTACAAGTGCGTCTGATTTTGAAACTGCATCCACAACAACTGCTGAAAACCGCACTGCTTCAGATACAACAATTACAGTAGCTAGTACAAGTGGCTTTCCTAGTAAAGGAACCATATTAATAGGAAGCGAAAAGATACGTTATGGAAGCATTTCCGGTAACATATTTGGTTCACTGACTCGAGGTGATGACGGCACAACCGCAGCTAGTTCTTCAAGTGGTGCAGGTGTAACTTTTGTAGGATTAATGCTTATAGATGATGAGCTTATTCAATACACAGGTAAATCAACTCACACGATAAACGCTGGTGTAGCAAGAGGCGCACGAGGAACAACTGCGGCTGCTCATTCAGATGGTGTTGATGTAAAAGAAGCTAATGATTTTGTAGGATGGGGAGAATCTTCTAGCACGAGTGCTTCTACGGGTTCTAACATAAGATTGTACTCTCAGGACAACTGGGGTGAAGATCTTATATTTAACGTTTATGACGGTACTCCTTTTTACTGGGATAAAACGTTAGGACTAACCAACAGAGCAACAACGCTTGCTTCTCAATCAGGGGCGTCTGATGTCCCGACTATAACGAGAAGAATTATGGTTTCCGGTGCGGACAGGCATGTTGTTTGTTTTGGCTGTAATCCAAGAAACGATACGGAGCAAGATTTGTTAATGGTCCGTTGGTCAAGTCAGGAAGCTCCTTTTATGTGGACGCCTAAAGTAGACAACACTTCAGGAAGCCAAAGGATTTCATCTGGATCAGAAATTATATCAGCGCAAAGAACAAGACAAGAAATGTTAATTTGGACTGATTCTAATCTACACGCAATGAGGTTTGTTGGTGGAGATCTGGTATTTTCTTTTTCTTTAATCGCTGGAAACGTGTCTATTCTTGGACCAAATACATCCGTAACAATTGGTGATAAAGTATTTTGGATGGATAGAGAGAACTTTTATGCTTACGCTGGAAGCGTTCAAGTTGTTCCCTGTACTGTTCTTAGATACGTATTTGACGATATAAACCTTGATCAAAGCTTTAAATTCTTTGCGGCGTCTAATCGTATGTTTAGTGAAGTGTTTTGGTTTTACGCTACTGCTGATTCAACTGAAATAGACAGGTACGTTAAGTTTAATTACACTGAAGGAACATGGGATATCGGCACTCTAGCAAGAACAGCTTGGGTGGATTACAGTATACATGATAATCCTAGAGCTTGCGGAACAAGTAGTGATGTCAATTATGTTTTTATACATGAATCTGGTGATAATAATGACGGAGCTGCTATGACTTCTTTTATTGAGTCCGCAGATTTTGATTTAGGTGACGGTGAACAGTTTATGTTTATGCAAAGACTTATACCGGACATAGATATAACGAGCAGTAATGCATCTGCATCTGTAGATTACATAGTAAAAACAAGGAATTATCCTGGAGATTCTTTAGCAACAAATTCTACAAATGCTGTTACCTCTTCTACACAGCAATCTTTTTTAAGATCGAGGTCACGGCAAGCTGCTATAAGGATACAAAGTTCTACAACAAACTTAGCATGGACATTGGGCGATTTGCGTCTTGATTTACGACCGGATGGGAGAAGGTAATGGGCAGTCTTTTAGACCATAGTTTTCCAGATGCGCCTATAGAATACGACTCTGCAACTTACCAGAGGATACTTAGAGATATTGAAATGGCTCTTACTAAAAAAGATTTTCCTGTGGAAATAGAAGGAAAAGATGCTAGTAAAGCGTTAAGTTGGTTTTTTGAATAATGGCTTCGTCATATAAAAACATAGTAACTACAGTTGGTTCAACGGGAGATGTCACAATTTATACGTGTCCTGATGCCACAGAAGCAATTATTAAAGACATTAATTTGTATAATAGTCACAGTGGATCTATAGTGGTATTCACTAAGATAACAGATAGCTCTGCTTCAGCTACGGTTACTTTAAGGAAAGAAACTATTACTACTTTGGCTACATCAGTTCTTTTAACTGGTCCTTATGTACTAGAAGCAGGTGATACGCTGAAACTTAACTGTGACACAGCGTCTAAGATTATGGTATTTGGTAGCGTATTAGAGGTGTCTCGATGATTCAGTCAAACATAAAACTCCAAGGTGAACCTTCCGCGCAAGCGTTAGCGAGTGGGTTAGCCACATTAGGTCGTTATGGTGATAACTACATGGTCCATGCGGCAGAGGGAGAAACCTTTGTACCTAAAGAGATTTTAGACGCAAACCCCGCTCTTAAAACACAGCTATTCGACCAGATGAGATCCATGGGCATTGAGAACCCTAACCGCTACGTAGTTGGTGATGCTCTTAACTCTATTAACCCTGTAACAGGTCAGCCGGAGTTCTTCTTTAAGAAGATATTTAGGGCTGTTAAGAAAGTGTTTAAGAAGGTTCTTCCTCTTGCTGCTCCTATTATAGGCAATGCTATTGCTCCAGGAATTGGTGGTATTATAGCTTCTGGTCTTACAACTAAGCTTCAGGGCGGATCTTGGGGGGATGCTTTAAAATCTGCTGGTATGGCCTATGCGGGTCAAACTTTAATGTCAGGAATCCAAGGAGGTTTGGCTCCTGCAAATACCGGAAGAACTTTTTTTGGCGGTCTGACAAAAGGTGCTATGGCTCCTTTTCAAGCGGCAGGTAACTTATTTAGTTCCGGACCACAAAATCCTTTAAGCCAAGGTATTTTTGGTAATAACCCTTCATTTTTTCCAACCTATAACCCTGAAGCGGGAGTAGCAAAATCTGTTGGTATTGCTAGCACACAACCCGTTCAAAAAAGCGAGTTGCTGGGTCCAGGTTTTGGTGACAGAGCTAATGCGTCTTTTAGGGAAGAATTTTCTCCTACTTTTACTGAAAAACTTAAAACGGCAGGTATAGGTGCTACTAAAGTAGCCGCGCCTTTCTTTAGTAAAGAAGGTCTTATGAAAGCTGCACAAACTAATTTAGGTAGCAATCTTATAGTAGGTGGTCTTGGTGCGGCAGCATCATATGCTTTTTCAGATGATCCAAAAGTAACGGACGCAGATGTTGCGAATATGACAGATCCTCAACGAACAGCGTATGACGCTTACTTAGCTGGAAAGGCCAATGACTCTAATTTTGTTAACACATCTGAAGGACAAAGGCTTCTTGCCGAAGCTGGTTTAAGTCCTCCTAGGTCACGGGAAGAAATGAAGGCAGCGTTTCCAACTCTGTCTCAAGAGGCTGTGAATACGTGGTATGATCGTAATTACGGTAAAAGACCATCTGGAATTCAATTAGCTTCAATTAATAATCAACCCATTCAATTAGGAGGAGCAATGCCTCCAGGTTTAATGGCTGCGGCTGGTGGAGAAATAAAAGGGCCGGGATCAGGAACTTCGGATAGTATTCCAGCGATGCTTTCAGACGGTGAGTTTGTAATGACGGCGCAAGCTGTTAGGAATGCTGGTAATGGTAATCGTGACTTAGGCGCGGCAAGGATGTATGATATGATGAATAAATTTGAGAGGGCAGTATAATGGCTGTTACACAGACAAGTCAGACTCTTAGGCAAGCTCCTTATATTGAAGAAGCTGGCAGAGCTATATTAGACCAATCTCGATTACTAGGGGAGACACCTACAAATTTAGCAGAAATTGGAGCAGATCGACGAATAGCTGCAATGGACCCTCTTACCACATCTGCTATAGCTGCTGGTCAAGGTCTTGGGCAATACCAAGACTACTTAACAGACGCTTCAGGAACCATTGGCAGTGGTATAGGGTCATTACAATCCGGACTGTCTGGCGTAAATCAAATGTTCACGGACGCCGGAACACAGGCCGCTGGTGCGGGGCAAATGTACACTCCTGATCAGGCCACTCTTGATCCTTTCATGAATCCGTACCAAGAAAACGTAACACAGGCCGCTCTTGCTGAAATGCAACGCCAAGCAGACATACAGCGTCAGGGAATTACTTCTCGACAAGCTGGCATTGGAGCGTTAGGTGGAGACAGAGGAAGTCTTCAGTTGGCAGAGTTAGACAGAAACCTAATGGAAATGCAAAGCCGTAGAGTGTTTGAGGATTATGCTCGTAACTTTAATCAAGCGACTAATGCTTCCCAAACAGCTTTTGAAAACCAACAGAAACGTCAACAGGGTGTAGCTCAATTATTAGCGGGTATAGGTCAGGGAAAGAGCCAAGAAGCTATTAGAGGTGGTAGTGCTCTTGGTCAGTTAGGTATAGCCCAAGCTAATCTTGGTACTACAGGTCAAAATATGTTACAGAACCAAATACAAGCGCAAACTCAACTTGGCGGTTTAGGGCAAACTCAAGCGCAAGCTGAATTAGATGCTACTCGAGCAAACGCTTTAGCCCAACAATACGAACCGTTTCAACGTGTTAGTTTTATGAGCGATATTTTTAAACCTAGCATTGGCTCTGCTCAAAATACTTTGGTATCTAAAGCTGCTCCTGATCCAAGTCCTTTATCTCAAGCAATTGGAGTTGGAATTGGTGCTCTTGGTATTAATAAATCGTTAAATAATCCATTTGGAGATTTATTTGGAACAATGGTGGGTTAATATGAGAAACAGAACAGTTCAATCAGTTTTAGCTAGACGCCATATGTTTAATAACGGTGGAATGGTCCCCCCTACCCCGAAGGCATCTGGTATTTTAGCTTCGTCCCCCTCCCTTGTAGATGCAGTCAGTAACGATGCTCTATCAGACATGGGCGGTGGTACACTGTCCATGGCCCAAGGTGGGGCGGCTGTTAACATGCAACCTAGTTACGTCTTTAACGAAGGCGGAATTGCTAAGTTTAATCTTGGCGGTAGCCCTAATGCTAATGTTATTATTTCTAAAGTTTTAAATGGAACTGCAAATGCTGATGAAATAAGAGCTGTTGAACAATCATCTTTTATGCAAGATCCTAGAGTAGCCCAAGCAGTTAGAGTATATAAAGGAGATGAACCGGGATTTCCTATTCCTTTAAGACCTGACGTAAACGTAGGGGAGAAGCTACAAAATAACAAGGTTAGAGATCTTAAAGTAGGGAATTTAACGGATGCTGATAGAGCAATTCCAACTCAAGAAGGTGTAAGTGTTCCTAACATTAACTCTAAACTTAAATTTGACTCAGACGAACTTAGAAGAATGGGAGCTACCGAAGCTCAAATTAATGAAGAAAGGAATAGGGTTGCTGAAATAAATAGTCTTCCTTTGAGCACTTTTAAACAACCAGCAATAGATATAAACGCACCAAGTCCCGGTGAAGAAGCTATCGTAAATATAGCTGAGAGTGCCTTAACCAGACCTGTACCACAGGTTGAAGAGCCAAAAATAAGTGCTGCTCCGATAAAAGAAGTTTCTAGGCAAGATATGGAAGCTCCACTTGGTGCGCCACCGGATGGGTCTTCTGCTTCTGAAATTGCTGTTATTGCTGAAAAGATGCCTCCTCCTTTTGATAGTTCAGGTGATCAAGGTGAAGAACCGCCCACAGTAGCAACACCTGAAGAAGTTAAAGATCAAAATCAACTGTTTGCTAACTTAGCTGTTGCTACTAACAAGAATACCGAAACCGATGCTGTGGAGGCTGTAGTAGAAGTTACTGACATGATGGGTGGAGAAGGCGGAGCAGTTGGTGCTGATGGAACAATGACAACAGGTGACGATACTATTATTGTTCGTAATGATGAGGGTGAGTCGAAGCCTGTAAATTCTGATGTTTTAATTAGTGCGTTTAAACTTAATGGCCCTGATACCGATGAAAACTTACAAATAGCTGTTTCAGATGATATTATTAAAATGGGGGATCGTGTAATAGACGGTAAACCTACTAACATGGACTCACTTAGAAAGCGCATTGAAGCTTTAATTCCAGCCGTTGAAGAAGACTCACAAACACAAGGTTTGTTGATAGCTATGCTAGGCGCTTCTATAGCTGGCGGAGAATCACCAAACGCTTTAAAAAATATATCAGATGGTATGCAAAAAGCTCTTCCTGGATTGATAAGCTTTGGATCTAAACAAAAGGCTGCAAGACAAGCAAGGCAAACATCGATAGCTAAACTTGTACTTGGAGAAGAGTTAAAAATTGCTGGAGAAGATAGAGCAGTAAAAAGAGCGAAAACTCTTAAAGATAACACTCCTTCAACTTATCTTATTAGGCAACCAGGAGAGGTTGGAGGCCAGAAATTTGGTAAAAATTCTTTTACTACTTTAACAGCAGCACAAGCCGCTACACCTGAATTTGCTGCTTTAAGACCTATCAAGATAGGTGAACCTACAGCTAAGTTAGAAGATATTTTAGGAATAAAAGATTCAAGTACCAACTTAAAAACTCTTCAACTAAAAGGAAAGATTGAAGAAAAATACACAAGAAATCTTACCTTAGATAATCCTTTTGACATTAAAGGGTTAAAAATAAATTACTATAAGCCAACAGAAGTGGGTAAAAAGTTAGGTAACTTACCAGAAGGTTCGTATATAGAGCCAAGAGAGTTTGCGGCTTTAACAAGAGGTTATAAATTAAAAGCAGACCCTCTCGTAAAGTTAATAACTCGCGTTAACTCGTTAAAGGAAATAGATCCTAAAGACATGACCGGATTTACAGGAATGAAACAAAGTTTTGCTTCAACTTTGCGGGCGTTTGGAGGAAGCAAAGAAGAGGGAGGAGTTTTAAGTAAATGGGCCGATGCTTGGCTTAATAACGCAGACTCGTCTGCAAAAGATAAGTTTAGTTTACAAGGACGTTACATATTAGCTCAGATTGCTCCTATATTTCTTAACGAAAGCGGAAAGACAATATCGGATAGCGACAGAGCTAGGGTAGCTGAGTTATTAGGGTTTAGTATAGAAAGATATAGAAATGATAAAGGAGAAATAACAGGTTTTAAAATATTAGATGTAAACGATCAGTTATTAAAGAACCCCGACTATATTAGAAAATCAATAGATCAAGTAAATTCTATTTTAACTGAAAAATTAAACGGCATAAAAAACGAGTATATTATGCACTCACAAAGATTCGGTACATCTAAAGGTTTTGCACCTTCGAAGTCATTACTTGCAGACAAGCTTGGACAAAAAGGAATGACCCCTGAAGAACTTCTTGATAAGAACAAAGTATTAAAAGTTAAACAAATACTCGCTGCTAGAAAAAAGAAGAAACCGTAATGGCTATAGTAACAATAAACACTCCTCAAGGTCCTTTAAAAGTAGACATAGAAGGAATGTCTCCATCCGAAGAAGAGATGGAAATAATTAAAGAAAACGTTCCCGCTCCAGATGGTGAGGAGTTTGACTACACTTTATCAGATGAAGATGCTGATAAACTATCAGGCATGGGAAATGCTCCTTCCGTAGAAGTTTCACAGGTTAACCAACCTACAGCAGAAGTAAGTATGCCTAGCCCAGAAATGGGGGAAATTGAAAATAGAGGTTTTAGAGTGCAGTACGGTAGAGCCGATACTGATGCGGACAGAGAGCTTTTTCTCACAGATGTTTTAGGAGAAGGTTCTTTTAAAAAAGTTGCCCCCGAAACTTTTATAGTAGATCAAAGTAAAGTTTCCCCTTCTATGAGAAAAACATTAGGTTTAGCTGATTCTGGATTTGTTTATGTAGATAAACCAACTTTTAGTTCTTTTGATATAGCTGATTTTGTAGGAGGTTCCGGACCCGGTTTAGCGGCAGGTATTGGTTCGTCCGTAGCTGTTATGGGTTCTTTCCCTGCTCTTCCTGCAGCTCTTGTTGTGGGTGGTGCGGCTGCGTTAGCGAGAGCGGCTGATGAAGCTATTGAATATTTTCAGGGATACAACAGTCAATCAGCAGGAGAGGTAGGACAACAAATATTCTGGACGGGTATAGAGAATATTGGCGGAGAACTTATGGGAAGAGGAATAGGAGCGGTTGCTGGTCGAGTTCTTAAAGGTAGGGGACCAGAAATTTCGCCGGAAAGAGTAGATGAGATAATTGCTTCAAATCCAGGAATGAAACAAAAAGAAGCAGAAAAGATAGTTTCAGAAGAAGTTAGAGCTTATAACAGAGAGCTAATAAATAGAGAGGTTAAAATGACTCCAGGAGTAGTGGCGGGTAAAGATATATCTAATACTATGTTAGCTGTTAATGAAATGGTGGTTCCCAATACAGCGGTTGGAAAAAATAATTTAGCTTACATTAAATCAATACTTGAAGAAGTTAATGCAGGAAACATATCAGAAGAAGCGGCTAAAGAAGCGTTACAAAGAGAAGGACAAGCTGTAGCTAAACTTATTACTGATAAACTTGATGACCCAGAAGCTGCTTTTAATCTTGCTCAACAACATTTAAAAGGAGTGGTTCAAAAAGAATTAGATATATGGGGAAAACTTTACGATCCAACAAATGGTGTTCCTTCTTCATACACAAATATTTTACCTTTGGCTACAAAACTTTTTCAAGCTGAGTCTTCTGCTTTATATAAAAACGCAGAAAAAGTTATAGGAGAAACTGGTGCTGTTTTTAACATGGGAGGCGTACGAACTGCGGTTGGAGAACTTAGGCGTTCTAACTCTTTTGTAAATTATGATGGAAAGTTATTTAACATAATAGAAGAAACACCGTCAATGACCCTAGAACAGTTGACTCAGTTAAAACAAGCGTTGAGATTATCTATAAGAGATCCTGAATTAGTGCCACAAGCCGCCCAAGCTGGAGTTTCAAAAATTATTAATGCGGTTGACGAAACAATAGATTCAAGATTTGTTGAGTTATCTCGAGATTTAGCTCTTGGATACAGAACGGTTAAACTTGATAACGGTAATGTTTTTCAAATTGGACTTGGACCTACGGAATCAGATTCATTAAGACAGGGTTTAGCGCTATGGAAACAAGCTAATCAATTTTATACAGACGGACAAAAACAGTTTAATAACGCTGCTGTTAATGTGCTTATGAAGAATGCAAAAGACAACTTCTATAACAGTAACATAGATGTTCTCCAGCAAACTGTTGAACAGGGTAACGCTCCTAAATTAAAGATGTATCTAGACGCTGTTACACCTAAAGGAAAAGCGGCTTTAGAATTGTCTAAATCTACCGCTTCAGAAAGTTTAAAAACTATTTCAAGACTTGTATCCGAAGGTAATTATTCTCAGGCGAATGCTTTAATCAATAAAGAATTTCCAGGAGGTGCTGTTCCAAAAATTAATGATTTTATTTCTAAATTAGGCCCTGACGATGTGTACACTAGAATGCATTTAGCTGATTACACGAGTCAAATAGAAGAACTTAATCAACTGGCAATTGCAGGAGCAAACCCTGTTTTATTACGAGAAGCCGCTAGAAATGGTTTAGCTAAAACTTGGATAAACAGAACGATAGAAACTTCAAAACTACCTAATGGAAAACTTGATGCTCCGGCTTTTGCTAAAAAATATCGAGATTTAGGTCCAGATGTGCAAGATACTTTGTTTGGAAAAGATTCATCAGAGATACTTAGGGCAACAATGAACGATGCTTATATATTAGGAAGATCTGGAAATGAAATATTAGAAAACGCATCTTTTGTAACAAACAAACCTTTAAAAGAACAACTTTTAACGTTAAAACAATCAATGAAAGTTCAAAAAAATATTTCTAATGATAACGTTTTAAAAATTTTAAAAGATGGAGGCCCTGTAGAAGAACCAGAAAAATTAATTGCTGGTCTTATAGAGAGTCCAAAAAGTTTTAATCGTTTAAAGACTTTGTTAGGAGAGGGCGAACTAGAAAAAGTTGGTGGTATAAAAGACATGGCTATGAGAACTTTACTTTCTAAAGTAACGTTATCTCCTGAAGCTGTTAATACAGGTCAGTTTGGTCAACAGCTAGGAAAAGCCCTTAATGAATTAAATAAAAAAAGTGGTTTAACTAGCATATTGGGAAAAGAAGTTGTTTCTAAATTAGAAAAATTAGCTAAAGACACTATTACTATGTCAGGTGTTGGACTTAAATCAATAGGATCTTTAGCGGGTGCTACTGCTAGAACAGGCGCAGGAGCAGAAGTTGCAAAAGCATCTACTGCACTTTTAACTTTTGGACTTTTAGGAAGCATTGGTAGTATAGGAGGTGCTGCTATAGCTGTTGGAGTTCCAGTTATTACTTCTAGACTTTTAAGAAGTAAAGTAATGTTAAATTATCTAACATCTAATAGACTTAGGGCGGATTTATATGATGACGCTATTAAATCTGGCGCAAATATTCCTACAAGAGGAGAAGCTTTTGATGCGAATCGTGTTATCTGGACTATTAATAATTACATTGCACCCGCTGTTAATAGAACGGCTTCTTTAATAGCGGCGGCTGGAGTTGGTGGAGGAATACGAGGCACAATAGATGAAATTACTAATGTTCAAGATCAACCGACAGGTTCGCAAGTTCCTCAAAATAGAAGACCAATTACGAAAAGCGATGTACCTGAAACTATAGATATTGATGTTGATTTTGAAAAAGCTAGGCAAAGAGGCGCTTTTGGTCCTTCTTCTAATCCTTTACGGCAAACAGAGATTAATAAGCTACTGGGAGTTACCCCATAATGCAGATCTCAAAACACTTTA
>Ga0070747_1001082_pt1 | contig 13581 bp, 22 predicted proteins | sample VirMetDEL_Mar_31_FD_77321 | JGI IMG/M metagenome (GOLD analysis project Ga0070747, IMG submission 77321) | Aqueous microbial communities from the Delaware River and Bay under freshwater to marine salinity gradient to study organic matter... | ecosystem: Environmental > Aquatic > Marine > Coastal...
ATTCGATACAGGAAGCGATGATATGACAAGAAATGGAAAAAGGACAGTTGAAGCAGTTTACAGGGCAATGAAGTCATTCAAAGGAATGAAATTCACTGCGAGTGAACTTTACAACGACTGGCCTGAATACATGACTGAACATTACAAACCAAGAAATGTGTACGCAGTTACTGCGTGCCTGAAGAAACTTGAAGTACAAAAAAGAGTGAGACGAATCGGGGAACCAATGACTGCAAGAGTAGTCAGTGTCTCCGGTGGAGTCTATCACACTTATTTGTGGCAAGAGGTTTGAAACTAGATGGGAATTTTAACATGGCCAAAAAAGAAAATGGACCAGATGGCCGAGATGACATGGAAGAAGAGAGTACTTTACTCTCTCGTCATTTTCGGCTACCTCATTGGGGTGATGATTGCACTGATTGTGCTCGCCCCTCTTGCCTGGATTTTATCAAAAATTCACGAGCAACTTTAACCCGAATCGGGAAACTGAGATACTTTAATAAGCCGACTTCGGCTCTTTCAGTTTACCAAGGAGTGGTACTAGATGGTTAGACAAACATCAATTGAGGAGTTCATGACGGACTTCAAAGAACAAGAGGCAAAAGACGGAGACAACGTTGGAACTGGCGAATACGAAGAGCGTACAACGCTCAAGGCTCAACGCGACCAAGTGTACTCTGGCTACTACATAGAAAGCTACCAATCTGGCATTAAAGGCCAGTATGGTGATAACACTGCTGTGCGAATTACTTCGCCAGAGGGTGAAAAGCAGACTTTGTGGGTGAATGGATTTGAGGAGAAGCATTTCCTCCAATTCGTGAGTAAAGCAGAAGGTAGCGATGAAGTTACCCTCACAACCAGCGAGAATGGAAACACTGAACTCAGTGCTCCTCTCAAGGTTGACTTCTTGCGGACGCAGCAAGAAAGTGAAGCAGGGAACAAATACAATCGTATTATGTTCGTGCTCAAAGCCTCAGGCGAAGAAGCAGAGATGGAACTTAGTTCCCTTTGATTCATTAGCCAACTAGATGAACGAAGCAATGAAGTTACCAAGAAGTGTATTTGAGTGCCACATTTGTGGTGTATCTTGTACACCGATTGAGATAGAGCTAAGTTTGAGCAAAAGGTGCCTCTGTACTAAATGTAGAGATTGGCAGCGGTCAGTAAGTAAACTATGCTGACCACTAGATGAAGAAGAAACTTCTTACTGACAAAGCAAAAGAGATTATTGCAGAACTAAGTTCGAACTACGATGAAATACCTCTGATTCACCCAACCAAAAACAGCTGGAGCATCGCTGACTTGTTTATCCGACAGTGGTTAAACAATATGAGCGACGGCTTTGATATGGTTCGGGTAAAGGAAATGTATCGCATGTTGTGTGACAACAAGCATGTGCTAATCGACAATAATCTCGTAAGTAGGGACGCCCAGAATAACTCTGGGTTCCCGCTTTGGAAAGACTATGACTTTGATAAATTCAATGAGTAGTTTACTAGATGAGTAAAGAAACAATTGAATTGTTTTACGTTAGCCACTACGAGGACCCAGAAACGGGAGCATATGAGCGAGACAAGGAGGGTGTGAGTATTATCTCACGCGAAGCCTATCTGCAGTTCTTGCAAGAAACCGAATGGGAGCCCTGTATGTGCAACGTACAAGGTTGCCTGTCCTGTTTCCTTGATGAAACAGGAGGATGGGCTGATGGCTACGGCGACACATGCACCCAACTTTGGTTCGGTGTTGACCCTGCGACGGGTAAGCAATGGAACCCCGAAGATGTGCTTAAGGCACCACTGGGTAAAGAAGAGTGACGCTAGCTCAACTAGATGAGTAACGAAAGTGAAAATGATAATGATAAAAGAATCCCACCTTGGACGATGAGAACAATTCGTGAGGTGTTAGACACGATGAGATTCCTCATAGAAAATGAGGGCTGCGAACTAGATACGCCCATCGTGTGGTATCATTTAGAGGATGGTAACTTGACTGGTGTGAGCCATGAGTGTTGCCATGTATTCCATGAGGATGATGAGTCATGGGTGGAACTGACACTCCATGACCCACATGCGACGGAATGAGCAAAATATAAAAGGCCCAAATGGGCAACTAGATGAGTAACGAAAGAATTGACTTAACTCAGTTTGAAGGTCATACCAAGGGCAACTGGTGTATTGATGACGGAAACCTAATGATTAAAACAGACGAGTTATGGATTCGTTTGTCTGAAGCATACTGTGATGACGGAACAACCGAAGATGAAGATACCATTAACAAGAAGTTGATGGTGTCTGGCCCTGACCTAATTGCTGAGTTAAAGAGATGTTATGAAAGGCTAGATATGGCTAACGAAACCATGCTTACTGCAAGAGAGGTGTTAATGAAACACCACGAGTGGATGAGCGTGAATGACTCCACATCTGAAGAAGACGACCAAGAGATACTTGATGTTGTCAAAGCCTTAAGAGAAGCCTCCGAGTGAGGCAACTAGATGAGTAACAGAATTGATTTGACTCAGTTTGAAGGGATAGCAGCATGGGAAGTTGAAAAACGGCCCGATGGCGGTTATGCAATCAAAACAGGAAGGGATAACTTTTCCTTGGAAGAAGCAGAAACTATCGCCAAACTACCTACCCTAATTGCTGAGTTGAAGAGATGTTACCAGCAAATTGATTTGCTGACGAAGGCATTCATGATGGCCGGAAACCACGGCTACTACATGACAATATGCGAAGAGTGCGACGATGTTCACACTCTTGATGATGAATGTCCATTCATCTGTGAGTATTGTGGTGAGAAAAATTGTGAATGCCCTGCCTCCGAGTGAGGTAACTAGATGAGTGACGAAAGAATCGACTTGACTCAGTTTGACGGAGTCACCCCCGGACCATGGACTCACAATCCTTTGATTGGAACCATGGTTTCTGGTGTGAGAGCCGGAGAGGATGCAAGAGAGAGCGCATTTAATGGAAATGACCCAGATTACCAAGCACTTTTTCACATCCCAGAGATGATTGCTGAGTTAAAGAGATGTTACAAGTTACTTGACGACGCTAATGACGCTATGAGTAGATACGGAGACGAAGAAGAGCACCAAGACATTGACAATGTCTGTGATGCCTACGAAGCTGTGTGTAATGCTTTAGCAGGTCAGGGTCGTTGGTAACGACTGACCTCCGAGTGAGGTAACTAGATGAGTGAAAAGACATTCACTATTGAAATGATTGACATGGACTTAGCAGACTTAGATACGGACGAGTTTCTTGGCTTAACGCCAACTTATCTCAGAAGTATTCTATTGGAGTTGAAGAGATGTTATGAAGAGATTGACCGACTGCTGGAAACCATAGGTAGTTGGGGGTATGCAATGTGCCCTCGTTCTAACGAATGGTTTGAGTGGGATTACGGGTGTCAATCCGAAATCTGTGCAAGTCACGATGACGACTGTCGTGAACTTGTAGAAGCCTCCGAGTGAGGCAACTAGATGAGTAACAGGCTAAAAGATAAGCCACGTAAGTGCGAGCACTTTAACGACCCAGAAGACTGGGAATATAGAGGATATTTGGAAACTGAGAGAGGAAGCACTGCTAAATGCAAGAAGTGTAAAAAATCTCTTCGGATTCAAGTTTGCACTCGGTGCTTAGGGAAGGACCAATACTTTGACAGGGTATGGTGTGAATGCCGAGAGGCTAGAAAATGGACCTGAGCAACTAGACCCAAGGGAACCACCAGAGTTAATTCTCTGGTGGTTCTTTTTTTTTGGTCAAATACTCAGCAAGTGTAGGGCCAACCATCGGGGAACTTTATGCGTCCCTATGGGCCACTTCTTCCTTTGGTCAGAGTTCTCTACTTTTTCTTCTGTGAGTGTGATGATTACCTCATCGCGTCCGCCGGCGTCTTTGAGCTTCTCAAAGATGCTTTCGGGATTGGATAGGTCTTCCAAAAGAACTCTAACTGAAACAAACCCGGTCTTAGGGTGAATTGAACCAGGGACTCTGAAGATTCTATGACGGTCTCCGGTAACCTTCTTGTCCACTGGAGCGAACTTGTTTCGCTCACTTCGCAGGAACAAAGTCTGGAGAGACTTCTCTAAACCAGCATCCACTTCAAGGCGGTGTTCTTTCACGGTGTCTCTTACTGAGGCATCTGAGAGGATACCGCCTAATTTTTTGGCGTTTGCCTTAGGTATATCGAAGAACTCTACTAGGATAGACTCGTTTAGCTTTTTATCGTCTGAGCATATATGGGCTAGTCGTTGTTTGTACTTGTTGTACCTATCTGACCAACCTCCTCGTTCATGTCCGAGAACGCTTTTGTCAATCTTATCTCCAAGTAAATACTGAATCAGATGATTTCTATCATCCTTGTGCATCTCGGTAAAGCTTGGGTCATTCACCGTAATGTGAAAGCCCTTTGACCCCGAGAAGTCAATTACCAAAGAACTCTCGGGGATGCCGACCTCTTGAGTCAGTGTGTTGACTAAGTCAAGTGTTCTGTCGCAGATATGGAACATCCAATCGTAGCGGGGACCTTCGACGTGCTCATCTAAGTCAAACACAAGGTCACTTCCCTTGTAGCCTTTCTTCCCAGTGTTCTTGGTCATTGGGTCTTCGTAATAGGCTACGGAGGCGAAAATCGCTGCGATGTTTTTGCGAGCCACGATTGAACCTTGAAGGTCACCCACCGACTTGTAGTAGTGGTGTCGGTCATTGATTCCCTCGGCTCCCCAGAGTTGTAGTCCAATCTCCCGACGCTCTATGCGCTCAATGAGAAGTGGGTGGTTCTCGTAGTGATGATTGTAAAGGTCAGCCTTCATCCCCAACCCCCCTTCTGTATCTTCTTGTGCTGTGCTTCAAGGACATCGAGATAGAGACTGGCGTGGTCTCTGGTCATTTGTGTAGCCCAGTCATCTGGATGAAGTATGTCTTCAACTGGAACTTCAAGCGTGTGGGCCAATCCGTTAACTACGCTGGCGGTATTCCCGCTACCTAGTTTGTCAACTAAGTCCAGTGCAAACTTCACTTGGGCGGGAGACGCTTGGTTATTGAAAGCTGGAGCAGCTGGAGCAGCTGGAGCTACGGTAGGCGACCCTGGAAGGGTCGGGGTTGAGAAACCGGGTAGTGGCTCGGCCACTTGGCTGACTCCCTTAACTACCTTGATAGTAGCCTCTCCCATCGTCATCTCTACTTCACTTATATTCTCTAATTCGTTAATCATCACTATTATGTCTAAAATTTCTGCTGCATTCATATTATCACCATACCTCATACGCCGGGTTTTGGGGTCCATTGTAGTTAAAAGTACCATCTTTGTTCCGCTTGACGGAAGTCTCGGAATTTTTGCTGAACGAGGTCAGCATGTCCTTGACTTGCTTCGGCTCAATGTCAATTCCCTTGTCCTTAGCATGTTCCACCACGAACCGGTAATCAATGTTTTCGTACTGACTCGTTGCTGAAGTGTAGCCCACGAAGAGCTTCGCTACAGAGCGACGGTAATCTCTGACCTCTTCTGGCTCGTCGCCGGCCATCTGCCCTGCGTCCTTTTCGTTGAGGGTTGTGGCGAGGATTTCCTCGGCGTACTTTACATGCTCCACCGAAGCCACTTTTTGAAGGTCAAACCTTGCCGCTGCGAGAGAGATTCTTCTGAGTGCGGGAACTTGCCGATGGCTTCGTAGGTAGTCGCTACGCTTAGATGCCTGACGCTTTTCGGCGTGTTGAGTGGCGATGTAGTCTTCTGCTTCCGCACTTAACTTCGGTGAGACACTCTTCGCATAAGCGATGTACTTTCGCACGAACTCCATCTCAAGTGGAACATTGCTAGGGTCACTTGACCGACCCAATACACTCAAACCAATGGCTCTGTCCTGCTCGTAATTCGCCTCGTCAAGTAAGATGAAGATGGCGTCGAATCGTTGCAGTACGGTAATGTCCATGTCGAGTTGAGTCAAGAAAGAGATGTTCTTTACAAACTTCTTTCTATCGCCCTTCTTCGGGTTAGCGGCTGCTAGAACCGAACAAGGAGTGGCCACTCTGCCGGAAACCACCTTACTGATGTATACTTCACCGGACTCTAGTGCGTTGTTGAAATCACCAAAGTCACTTTTGTAGAGGTTGAGTTCGTCAACGCAGCAAACTGCTTCTTTGGGTGTGAGAGCAAGTGCACCTGGGGTAAGAGCCCATCGCTTCTTACCTGTGTAAAGGTCTTCAACTTGCTGACAGGCAGCAACGATACCTGCTTGACTAGCTGCTTCTGCTGATACCATCCTACTACCGGGAACTAGCTTTTGAACTGCCTTGAGTAAGTGAGTCTTGACCGTTCCTGGGTCTCCTGCGATTAAGATGTGGATACCAGAGCGATGACCGAACTGTTCTTCTTCAACTGCACCGATTGCTTGCAAAAAGAGTGCTCGCTTAAGTAACGGGTCGCAAAGTAAGTGACCTGACCAAGACCATACAAGGTAGTCAATGCGCTCTTCAAAACTCATAGAGTCGCAGAGTGCTTTAATTTCCTCAACTTCGTCTTCGCTAACCACTGTCTTAACTGCTTCCTCGTTGACCGAAGTAACTGAGTGAGCAAGAATATACTTAGACGACATAAGACTGTTTTTCTGAATAGACTCTAATCTAAGTATCCCCGTTACTTCTATAGTGGAACCGGGTCGGGCCTTGTCAGTCAAGTTGCCTCGTAGTTCAACCATAATGGACTTGGGGTCTTCGCTCAAGTTTACTTCTTGAAGTTGGATTCTCTGAATTGGTTCAATCCTAGACTTCTCTGAGTCGAGCTTCTCGAAATCCGTACCCTTACAGCGGGAACATTCTTTGGGCTTTGTGATGAGGCCCTCTTCGGTGTTCTGCGGGACTAGTGCAGTTGATAGGCACTTTCGGGTCTTGGCTTCGTCAATATAACTGATACAGCGAAAAGCAATTTTGGTGTAAACGGTTAGTTGGTCTCCCACTTCCGAGACTTGACCCCGTAGTTTGATGATTTTGCCTGTGGCATTGGTAACTCCAAGATTCTCAAAGGTCTTGTCACACCGCTTAGGTGCTCCAACGATATTCCAATAGGGAAGGATTGGGTGAAAGTTAGAGGCTTCTTTGTAAGTGGGAATCGACTGGTCTAGAAAGAAATCCTGAAGGAGCTCCAACATACGCTGAACTGTGAGTGGGTCTGTGATGAGGTAAGTTCCGAAGTTCTCAAACTTATCTCGGAAGTCATCGTAACCTTTGAACTCGAAGCCAATATTGCTTAACTGTGGCGGGGTTTGAAGGTTGAGGACCTCAGACTCCATATCAAAGAGGGGGATGTAGTCGCCGCTAGCAAACATCTCTGCATCAAGATAGCAAACTATGGTTGCGTTCTCACTCGCTTCCATGGAAACCTTTGCTTGAGTGGCAATTGATTGACTAGCCAAAACTCTGCGTTGGTCAGAAAGAATCTGTGACTTTAACGCACTTCGCTGAATGGCTTCTTTACCAAGTTCATCTATGCGATTCGCTCGGGCCTTGCTATCGGGGTATTTCTTTGGGTCAAGGATGAGTCCACTTTGGCGCATCAGGTATGCGACAACTGCTTCTTTCACCATCTTATCTCGTTCATCTAGTTGAGCAAGTGCCGAGTACTCGTCACTCACGTCCATCGTTTCGTCTTCTGTCATTCTTCTTCCTCCTTGATTATTCTATATTGGAATATACCTGTGCCTATTTCTCCTACATCGGTATGGGATAGTAGGTAGTTGTGAATTTTAGCGTTGCGAGGGAGGCCCTGTTGGACCAAGTCAATGCGGCCCCTCTCACGCAACAATTTGAGTGCCCTCTCGTGTTCCGGGTCCACTTCAAAGTTCTCTACTTTGTGGACCCCGTTTTCGTACTTGAATTCCTTTCCGGTGTCTTTGGTGTACTTCTTCCTAATTCGGTTGTTAAGTTCCCGTTGACTAGTAGAGTTTTCTGGACACTGTGGGAACTTGGTCCAAACTTCCTTTGGTGGAAACTTCCCGTGCAAGATGATGTATTCAACCACTAAGCGTATGTATTCGCTTCGCTTCTTATTTTTGCGAGTCTTGACTGACTCAGTGTGGAGTGCAGAAATCTCTGCCTCACTGAACCCACGTCCTCGTAATATCTGGGACACTTCGTCCCGCCGCTCATCGGTGATGCTCATTCGTATCACTCGCTAGCTTTCTTCATCAACCACTTCAGCACTGCGATGTTGTTCAACTCAAAGCCAAACTCCTTCGTGAGTTTGTTCTTGAGTTTGTCGAACCCTTCTGCGTCATCATTCTTCAGGACAATGTCCACTCTTTGTCTAATCCGTTCCTCGCTCATTTCAATTCCTCGGAGTAGGAGCGTGGGAGGTCTCGGATATATAGTTGCCGAGTATAATCGAATGAGTTCGTACCCGCTCGGATGGGTTTAAGTTAAATAGGGGTGAGTAGAAAATGATGGACATGGAAGGAGTGGAAGACACTGTTCGATGTGAAGACTGCGGCTCGAGAAACCTGGACCTTGATGACAAGCGAGGGGAAATAACGTGCCTCGACTGCGGACTGGTCTTACAGGAAGCCATCGTAGACCAGGGGCCTGATTGGCGGTCATTCGATGAAGGTGGGGATAATGCTCGAACTGGTGCACCCATGAATGTGATGATGTACGACAAGGGGCTCTCCACAGATGTCGACTGGCAAAACAAAGACTACTCTGGAAAGCGATTACCGGGGACTACCCGAGCCCAATTTCACAGACTAAGAAAGTGGCAAGCTCGCGCACGCGTGTCTAAACACCTTGATAGAAACCTCAGTGTCGCATTTAATGAGATTCAGCGGATGGGTGGTAACATGGGACTTCCCAAGTCTGTTCGAGAGGAGGCAGCAGTATACTACCGCCGGGCTGTTGATAATAACCTCATTAGAGGTCGGAGTATTGATGCAATGGCGGCTGCTTGCTTGTATTTGGCTAACCAGAAGATAGGGTCTGCTCGGAGTCTCGATGACATGGTGAAGGGTACAAGAGTTGGTAGGAAGCCCCTTACTCGCTCGTATAAGATTTTGAAAAAGACACTTCGACTACGACTTAATCCTGTGGAACCAGAGGTCTATGTCAACCGATACTGCACTGAATTAGGGTTGCGCCCAGAGGTTGAGAGTAAAGTCAAGGAGTTAATCAAAGGTGGGAGAAAGCGAGATTTGGTAGATGGTCGTAGCCCAACTGGTGTGGCTGCGGCAGCAGTCTACATTGCAGCTAAGTTGGAGGGCCAGCCTCGCACCCAGCGAGAGATTGCAGATATCTCGGGAGTCACCGAGGTTACTATTCGAAACCGATACAAAGAGTTCTGTGCTGCTATGAACATAGAACTCGAGTAAACGTTAGAAAGTTTACTTCTACTTTAGAGCAGTGGCACGGTTTGGGTGTTAGAAATTACGTTAGAAGTTAATTTCTAACATTTCACTAAACGATGTACTGAGTTACATTTGGACGGAGGCGTTAGGTTTTTTATTTCTAACATTTGATAACTCAGAGATAAGTTATGTCTTGTTATGAGTTATGTTATGGTTATGTCTTACTACCTTCTACTATATACTACTTTAGAAAAATATAATATAAGAAAGAGAAAAGAAAGAGAAAGGAAAGAATGAAAAAGAGATACTTGTTAGAAAGTTACTTTCTAACGCGTTAGAAAATATTTCTAACGGGTTACAGTTATATGCTTAAAGGCGCAGTCCTTGCCGTTAGGTTTTTTATTTCTAACATTTACTCTTCTTCGAGAAACTCTAGTGCTTCTCGGAGAACATCTCGCCCGATGAGCACAGGATGCGAAAGGTGTGAACGGTCACTTGCTGTAACTTCACACACAAACTCAAAGTCGGAAAAGTCAAACCTACCTAAGTAGGTGTTGCGCACCTTTCGCCCGTTAGCATTTTTGATTACTCTACTTCCAACAATCTCCCACCCAAGGGCGATACATAGGTCCTCATGGACACTACTTCTGTCAGCACCCGTGTCAATCTTAGCCATGACCATCACATGGGGCCACTTACCGAAGTTGGAAATCAATTCGATGCGGTCTTCACCATCATACAACCATCGACTAGCCAAATATGCGCTCGTATGTTTCATCAGGGTCAGCTCCAGTTTTGTGATATAGACTTCTAAACTTGTCTAACTTATGAATGGACACCTCTGAATTAGAGGCCAGCAGTTCCTTGACTAGCTTCTTTGTAGTCGGGTTACCCTTAGTCCCCTCAGGGTATCTCAGGTGTAGTTGATTGTTTAGCACCCCACCTGAATCAGCGATTTCACCTAGTACTGACTCATACACCATGTATGCAATGTCCTCATCAGTCAATTCAGAGTTCTCTTCAACTACGTGAACATCCTTATCAGTAACTTCTTCTTCGGAAGGCTGCGTGCGTAGCCTATCAGTGGGTTCCGGGACCACTTCCTCAAACTCGGAGGGGACTACTTCTTCAGAGTACTCTGGTTCAAGTTCGTCCAACTGAACATAGGCGAATGCATTGAAGTCACTACTCAGCCCACCAGACAAAGTCTGTGCACGCGTCTCGAGACCCTCTAAGCGAGTCATCAAAGAAAGGTGCCGTTGCACAACACCCTCCATCTCCTTGCTCAGAGAAGTAAGGACTTCACGCAATTCAGAGATGTCACGAGCAACTTCTAACTTTGCATCTCGCAACTCAATACGCAGTTTTTCTAACTCTTCTCGCACTACTGAGGGTACTCCCATCGAGTTTCCCAAGTTAGACCAAACTGAGGTGACGTCGCTATCCATGTATCTTTGCAGTTTCTTCTGGGTCATAACTGTTAAGGTGGATACTCGCGTCGGATAGTTATGGAGGCCGTTCTCTTCGGAGTGTCAAAGCAGCGTGACACCATTACTGCAATGACCGTACTTTCTGACTCTAAGAAAGTGTATCGTTTCGTGGATTTGAAGTCAGAAACATCTACGCTTAGTGAAGTCATCGGGAAGACAGTCAACTCTCTCAAGCTCCCCATACTGGCAAACGAGGGGGTGATTTACCTTGGTATCGAATCCATTCTCAGACATTGTCGGTCCTGACTTTAGTTGCTTGAAAGAACCCCCTCTATCTCCCGATAAGTGCCCAGGTAGTAGCTACACTGAGGGAGGTCCTCAGTTAGATGACGACTTTGGTGAGTGGTATTGCCCAACTTGTGGGGCGGTGTTTGACTTAGACGAGGCTCCCGAGAACGAGTACTTTGACGACGACGAAGATGAGGCCTTTGATAACGATGAAGTCTTCGTGGCAGAAGGAGACCGGGCTATAGTTCAAAGCGCTGAAGATAAAGCTCGGGTCGATAGGTACAACGCACTCAACGAACTATCGTCCGCAATCGGACCATTCAACGAGAAACTCTCTCGCCGTATGGAGTCTATCGCAACCGAAATCATTGAGTTAGTGAGGCAATTGGAAGTCAACTTTGAACCAGCCTTTACAGGTAGATTACTGAAGCCCAAATTACTTGCCGTGGCACTATTCTTATTCAAAGAGCGACTCGATGCTAGAGTTTACCGAACTCTGCGAGTTAATCAAAATACCACCGAAGCCGGTGTGAGAAGCCTGACTCTACTCCGACCAAAGGTGGGAGAGGCCGACCCCGTAGTCGACAATATTCGATTCGTCGGCAATGCACTAAACCTTCCGCCAGGAGTAATAGTAGTATCAATAGAACAATACGAAGAGAGTGGTCGGCCACCGAATCGAGAAGAAGATTATAGAACTCGTGCTGCTGCATGGCTTTATTTGATGACTCAACCACTAGCGCTAGGCGTGACTAAAGCCAAGGTTAAGCGCATTGGTGGAGTCAAGCAGAATGCCTTCGATAGGGCGGTTGAGTCGTACAGTAATTTCCTAGCAAAGCGTAATAAACAGGATGAAGGCGTAGAAATGCTTGATGACTGAAGTTACCTACAACCAGTTTCGCTCTCTTCACAAGGGAACACCACAGATAAAAATTAGCAAACTTTGGAAGAAGTACAAAGATGGAAAGTACAAACTTCCCAAGAAATCAACCCCTGCAGAAGAGATTACTGTACCAGTAGGAGTGGTGGAGGTAAACATCAAGCCAGGAGTGGACGAATCATATGGGACAGAAGACGATAAGGTAGTTATCAGGAAAGTCGGCACTGTTGAAAAGGCCACCAAGAAACCAAAGAAAGCAAAGAAGGCAGAGTTAAGTCCAATGGACAAATGTACCGAATATGAGCGACTCTCCAATACCTTGAGTAGATTTTCATTCAAGTTCAATGAAACCGAGACCAAGAAAGTACTTGATAGAATATCAGAATTAGCGAAAGATACTCGCCCCGAAGGGTACGTATGTGAGCCGACAGACTCCTGGAAACTGTGGTTAGGTCCAACTGAGAACTGCCTACTAATCAATACAACTCGAGGAGTCGCCTTCAAGGTTTCGAGAGGGTGGTGGCAGAAGCACTACCAGACAACCATCTATGTTGACAGAGAACTCTTAAATAACACTCAACTTATCGACGACACCGCCAAAGCATTTGCACTCACGGGCAAATACTTACCTCGGAGTCCAGTGGTTGGAGTCGAGTGTAAGCTACCTCAAACTGTCAAGGACATCCAGATGCGCGGCGGTTTCGCTGGTGATAGATGATGTTTTGGCGAAAGTCCATCTGGGTCATCCACAACCCCGTTAATCGAGCGACTTGGTGCTCTAAGTCCGATTGCCCCAAACTCGCTAGAAAAGAAGTATTCGACATCATAATGTCAGAGTCAGAGGAAAACTCCGATGGGGAGTTGGAGCAAATTATCAAACTCGGTGTCACCAGCGAGGCCGACATCGACGAGTCAAAAATAGAGCGCAAGGTTCGCCGTATCGGTGAACCCACCGTAAAACATCACGCACTGGGAGTAGTCGCTGCGTTTCGCTCAAAGAAGAAGGCTTTGAAGTTCCTCGATGATTATTTTAAAAGTAATCAAGACCAGTCTCCCGACAACCTTGAATTGACAAAGATAAGCCTTACTGCGTGAGATTTTATTTTCTAACGCCGACATATTAAGTACTCGACCCTCTTCGGCAAACTTACCGAAGGAGAAAACTCAATGAACACCCAGACACCACTCATAGTCAAGTACGCAAATGACGAACCGATGTTGCTCCCCAGCAACGACCGATTCGTACTATTCCCCATCCAGCATCAAGACATCTGGCAAGCCTACAAAGAACAAGCCGCGTGCTTCTGGACCGCAGAAGAAATCGACTTGGAAAAGGACAAGCGAGACTGGGCCAACCTCAAAGATTCCGAGCGACACTTCTTGAAGCACGTCCTTGCCTTCTTTGCCGCCAGTGACGGCATAGTTAACGAAAATCTCGCTGTAAACTTCTCTAACGAAGTACAATGGCCCGAAGCCCGTGCCTTCTATGGTTTCCAAATCATGATGGAGAACATTCACGCTGAGACCTACTCTCTCCTCATCGACACCTACATCGAAGATGAGAAGGAAAAGAACCACCTGTTCAATGCAATGGAGACAGTTCCAAGTGTCATGAAGAAAGCTGAGTGGGCTTTGAAGTGGACCGATTCGGA
>Ga0070747_1001089_pt1 | contig 13529 bp, 8 predicted proteins | sample VirMetDEL_Mar_31_FD_77321 | JGI IMG/M metagenome (GOLD analysis project Ga0070747, IMG submission 77321) | Aqueous microbial communities from the Delaware River and Bay under freshwater to marine salinity gradient to study organic matter... | ecosystem: Environmental > Aquatic > Marine > Coastal ...
AGCCTACTTGTCAGAAGAAGGCATAGATAAATCTTTTACATCGACAGCAGGTATTGCCGCAGGTAAACCTGTAATTTTAAATAGTGCAGGTACAGTTACACAAGTTGCTGAATCAACCTCTGATGCAGCACCGGGGGTAGGAACACCATTAACTTTAGATAGCTCTGTAAATGGTTCTGATAACAGAACTTCATTAGTATATATGGATGGCATAGGCTCAGGCGTAAAAACTTTTCTTAAAATATTTTGTGATGGTGGTACAAGCAATCATATAACAGCTATAGCGTTTACTATTAGTGATACTGGAGCAAGAACAATTACAGCAGGAACTCCTGTTGTTGTAACTTCAAACGATACGTCTACTATGGATGCTGTATTTGACCCAGATACAAACAGAGTTGTAATGGTGTATAGAAATGGTGATGCTTCAAACCAAGCCTATTATAGTGTTATTTCTGTAAGTGGCACAACTGTAACTGCAGGTACTGTAGCAACTCTTGATAATAATAATTCTATAGACGCTAGGGATTTAGCAATAACTTATGATACATCTGCCGACAGGCTTGCTGTAGTATATTATGATCAAGGAGCTAGTGGTCAAATTAGAAGTTATGTAGGAACTGTTACAGGAGGCACTACTAATTCTGTTGCTTGGGGAAGTAATGTAGATGCAGAGGGAGCAGCTAGTAATGTGTTTACTCGTTTGTGTTATGACGTAGCAACAAATAGACATTTATTGGTATGGAGAAATGACTCTGGACTACAAAGTAAAGTAGGAACATTAACAGGTTCTTCTACAAATACTTTAGCGTGGGGTTCTAAAACAACTCTTAATACCACTTCTGTTGCTGATATAGAATTGCCTATGATTGCTTATGAAGCAACTCAAGAAAAATGTGTTCTTGGATGGTTTAGTGGTTCATCAACACAAAAATTTGGTGTTGTTACTGTTACAGGAGCATCAACTAATACAGCAGCTATTGGTTCTTTAATTTCTGTAACTATTGATTATGTTCTACATGAGCCTAATAGTAATGCGTTATCTGCGATAGCTGCTAGTAAAGTTGCTTATGTATATAATGTATCTGATACTGTTAAGGTAGTACCTTTTACAATATCAGGAACAAGTTTAAGTGCAGGAACTGCGGTTACTGTAGCCTCAGCAGATACATCAAATATTCAAATAGCAGGCGTTGTAGCAACAGGTGCTGCTGCTATAACTTTTGAAACAAATAATGTAAGTATTAATGCAATAGAATATCGTAGTGCTAACATACCAGGTGGAGGACCTGTAGTTACTAACCTCACCCCTACAAACTATTTCGGAGTAGCTTCTACCAGTGCTTCAGCAAATGCATCTGTTAACATCAATATACCGGGAAGCATAAATAATGATCAAGTAGGCCTAACTGTTGGGCAAGATTATTACGCTACGGGACAAGGAAATATTTTACCTAGAAGTACAACAACTAACTCCCCTAATTCAGATATCTCATCTTCTAATGGTAATGAAATTGCAAGTGTTCAAAATTACACAAGAGACATAAGTGTTGCCTATGATACAACTAATGACAAAATTGGTGTACTTTATGCAAACTCAAATCATTATCCAACAATAGCAATAGGTTCAGAATCAAATAATGCAATTACTTGGGGAACACCTGTTGTGGTAAATTCGGCAAGTTCTTCACCTACTAATCATTCTGGACAAAAATTAGCTTATGGTAATGGTGTTTTTGTTGCATCTTATTTTCTTGATTCAAACGATACAAATTATATAAAAGCAGGTTCTTATTCAGGCACAAATAGTATTACTTTAGGTTCAGCAATACAACCAAATACAGGTACTTCTCATTTTACAGGCGGTACTATTGCTTACAATCCTAATGCTAATAAATTTGTTTATACTTTTGCAGAAAATTCTTCAACTTCAATTATTGCATATTTAATAACAAATAGTGGTACTACATTAACTACTGGAAATTCAGCAACTATTACTATGGGTTATACAGGCAATAATAAAGTTATATGGAACGGATACGACCCTGATACAAATAAACAAGTAATAATGACAGACCATTTATATGGTGACGAAGGTAGAATTTATCAAGCTACAATTTCAGGTGCAAATATAACAGTACCATCTACGCATTATGCTATTACAGACGAAGGATCAGAAGAAGATGGTAGTAAAACATTGTCTTATGACCCTGATAATAATAAATGGTTATTATTTAAAGCACAAGCAGGCAATGTGTTAAGAGCAAATGTTTTAACAGTTTCAGGTGACACTTTTACTTCAGGTACAGTAACACAATTAAGCAGTCAATATATGAGATGGCTTGCTCCTTATTATGATACTGAACAAAATAAAACTGTTTTAGTTTCTAATAAAAACACATCTGGTTATTATGGAATAATTGGTTTTGTTACAATAAGTGGCACAACGCCATCTTATACAGCATCAGCTACAACAGTAGGTAATCAAACAGCAGAAAGATTATATACACACACTTCTCTTTACAATCCTGATACAAAAAGTGGTATTGTTATTGGTGCAACACCTCTCTCTAGTTCAAAAGCAGTCGGCTATGTTTTATATTATGGTACAACAACCTCAACTGTAATTAATGGTTCTCAGTTTGTTGGTAAAGCTATTTCTTCTACACAACTATTATTAGGAGAAGAAAAAGGAAACTCTATGGCTGGCTTATCTAATGGTGCAATTACAAAAGGCAAACCTGTTTTAATGCAGGCTGATGGTGATGTTGCACAAGCAAAAGAAACATCTTCTTCTATTACTTTTGCACAAGGTAGTGCAACAGAAATTGAGGAAGGTTGGCTTGACCAAAGAGTTATTAGTTATGATGTGGGTGAGAATAAATTTTTAGTAGCTTATCGAGACCAAGACAATAGTTCTCATGGTTATTGTAAAGTTCTATCTGTTAGTGGAACGACAGTCTCCTATGGCTCTCAATCTTCTGCATTTAACTCTAACTCAACAAATGTTATTGATAGTGTTTATGATCCTGAAAGTGGCAATCATGTTATTTTTTATACAAATAGTTCTCAATATGGTTATGCAGTTGTTGCATCTATATCAGGAACAAGTGTAACCTTTGGTACTCCTGTTGCATTTAATTCGGCTAGCACACATTATAGAGGTACTTGTTTTTATGACAGCACTAATAAAAAAGTTGTTTGGGTAGGTGGTCATTTTAGCGGTTCTTATCTTCTTAAAGCTGTTGTTGGTACTGTAAGCGGAACAAGTATAACTTTTGGTTCTTTACAAGATTCAGGAGTATCTGATACTGATTATTATTCATCAGCTTACGACACTAATAGTTCGGTAGGAGTTTATGCTTATCGAAATTCAAGTGGTGATGGATATATAGGTACTTTATCAATTAGCGGTACATCTATTACTTGGAATACACCTGTTAATTTTAATGGTTCAGATAATGTTGTGCAACAATTTGACTCAATGACTTATGATTCTGTTAATAAAAAAATAGTTCACACCTTTAAAGACTCGGCAACTAATTCATTAAAAGCTATTGTAGGTACTGTAAGTGGCACAAGTATAACCTTTGGCACTAAAGTTGAAGCTGTATCAAATGGTAATGGTGGACAAACTAATTATTTTTCAGTAGTAGGTACACTTCAAGGTGTTGTACCTCTTGTATATAAAGATGATAGCAACGGTTATTTAAAATATTTACAAGGAACAGTAAGCGGTACAAGTATTAGTTTTGCAGGTGGTGCTACATTAGATAGTACAAATATAGAGAATGTTCCTGCTATTGCTTATGACAGTAATAATTATGGAATTGTTACAAGTTATAGTGATAGTTCCACACATGATTTATGGGCTTTAGCTGTTACACCTTCAGGAAATGTTGTTAGTGGCAACCTTACCGCAACAAATTATCTAGGAATAGCTTCTAATACAGTGGCTGATAATGAAGAATGTATTATTAATACACAAGGTGCTGTTAACCCTGATCAAAGCAGTTTAACAGCTGGACAATTGTATTATGTTCAAACAGATGGTACATTGTCTACCACGGCAGGAAGTCCGTCTGTTGTCGCTGGCATTGCTACGTCTGCAACAACACTATTAATAACTAGATCGTAATAAAGGAGAAACTTATGAAAGCGATTAAATGGAATGGAGGAGACAACGATGGTGTTGTTATTTACCTCTTTGCAGATGACACAGTAATTGATGTGCAATCTGACAAAACTGTAATAGGAGATCCTGAGACTCTTATTATATCTGATTGTAACAGTTCTAATGTAACTGTTGTAACAGGTGTTACCGACCCCGGCGATTATTGGGGGTGGAAATACAAACATACTTCAGGTTCTAGTTTAGCTGCTAATACTAGTTTTAAAGGGAGTGCAAATTTAAATGCTGACATCAATGCATCTGCTACTACTATTGATGTAACTAATTCAAATCCTTTTACAACAAGCGGAACAGTTCAAATTGGTGATGAAAAAATTGCTTATACAGGTGTAAGCGGAACAGCCTTAACTGGTGCTACGAGAGGTTCAAACATCACAACTGCTGCGGCACACACATTAGGAAGTAATATAACACAGGTCTAGTATATGTTTAGTGTAGGTACATATTCCGATTTTCCTTTTTCAGATCAAGGATCTTTATCTGTAACAGTTGAAGTTACGGGTGTAGTTGGTACTGGTCAATTAGGAACTGCGTCAGCAGGACAATTTGTTACTGTTATACCTACAGGCGTTTCTGCAAGCACAACTATTGGTAATGTAAGTGTAGATGGTGTATTTAATATCATCGTGGCTCCAGTTGGAGTAAATGCTACTATAACAATAGGTACTTTTTCTGTAGCCACTCAAGGTAACGAACTTGTTGTTACAAGTGGCGTTGCTGCCACTGGTGCAATTGGAACTCCAGCTACTAATTTTGATTCTGTTATTACACCTACAGGTCAAACAGCTACTGGAGAAATAGGAACAGTTGCTGTTAATACAAGTACAATAGCTACTCCTCGTGGCAATGAAACATTTACTATTACTGTATATAATTCTGGTGGTGGTAATAAATATTATGCTAATGGTCAAAAACAAAGTCTTTATACGGCCCTACACAAAGGTTTTACTTACAAGTTTGATCAATCAGACTCAAGTAATGCAACACATCCTTTAAGATTTAGTACTTCACAAGATGGGTCTGATTACACTGATGGCGTTACAGTCGTAGGAACACCAGGTCAGGCTGGAGCTTACACACAAATTGTAGTAGCTGAGAATGCACCATCAACATTGTATGTAAAATGTTCTAACCATAGCGGGATGGGTTTTGCTCTTTCTATTGAAGCAAACGTAAATCTCTTAATGACATTGAGCGATGGAACTGTTACGGTATCAGCAGGAGTAACAATAATTCCTACGGGATTAACGTCTCAAGGTTTAATTGGTCAAATAACCGTAGGTTTAGGTGCCGATGTATTCCCTACTGGAGTGAGTGTAACTGGGTCAATTGGAGATATACTTCTCTGGCAAGAAGTTAATACTAGCCAAGACCCTAATTGGACAAGGATTGCTGCATAATGGCTACATTTAGTAATTTAGGAATAAAATTAATTCAAACAGGTGAAGAGTCTGGTACATGGGGTACAAGTACAAATACTAATTTTGATATTGTAGATCAAGCTATAGGCGGATATGTAAGTCATACAATGTCTGATTCTAATTTAACTTTTAGTATTTCTGATGGAGCTACATCAGATGCTAGAAATAAAATTGTTAATTTTACAGGAACTTTAACAGCCAACAGAACAATAACTTTTTCTCCTTCTGATTTAGAAAAAAATTGGTATGTAAAAAATTCTACTACTGGCGGTTATTCTCTTACTTTTAAACAAGGATCTGGTGGAACTACAGTTACTGTTCCTAACGGAATAAGTGCTATTATATATACTGATGGTGCAGGAGCAACTAACGGTAATGTTGTAAACGGTATTGGAACTCTTTTAACAAAGGGAATTATACCCGATACAGATGATACACACGATATAGGAACATCTACTCTTAAATTTAAAGATATTTACATTGATGGAATTGCTTATTTAGATCAAGCAGATATTAACGCAGGAACAATTGATGGTGTTAGTATAGGAAGTAACGCACCTGCTACTAATTTAACAGTAGATCTTGTAAATATTGATGGAAATAATATTAAAGCTACTTCAAATCAATTAGCATTTATAACAGGCGGTACAGCTGAAAGAATACGAATAGACGCTTCTGGTAATATTTTTTACGGAGCTAGAACAACAACAAATGCTGTTGATAATGCTACAGCTTACTTAGATACAAATACCACCCTTCAAAGCTATCAAGGTACTGGTATACCACATATGCAATTTTTAAACGGAGCTACAACTGTAGGCTCTGTTACTAACAACGGAACTGCTGCATCATTTAATACTACTTCTGATTATCGAGTTAAAGATAAACTAGGTGAAATTGAAGATGCTGTTGAAAGAGTTCTAGAGTTACAACCTCTTCTCTATTCTTTTATAGGAAGCGAAGATATTAATGAGGGTTTTATAGCTCACGAAGTTGACGCTGTAGTTCCTAATGCAGTTACCGGTGATAAGGACGCTGTTGATCCAATAACAGACGCACCAATCCTACAGCAATTAGATTTATCTAAGCTGGTTCCTTTACTTACTCAAGCTTTAAAAGAAGCAATTTGGAAAATCGACGATTTACAAGAGAAAGTGGAAGAATTACAAGATGCCGTTAGCGAAATTTAATTTCCGACCTGGAATAAACAAAGAAACAACAGATTATACAGACGAAGGTGGCTGGACAGATGGCAACCTTGTTCGTTTTCAAGCAGGCCTTCCTCAAAAAATAGGTGGATGGGAAAAGTATTCTCAAAATTCTTTTTTAGGAAGTTGCCGAACATTGTTTGAGTGGTCTGATTTTGACGGCAATCAATATTTAGGTGTAGGAACTAATCGTAAGTTTTATGTTCTTAATCAATCTGTTTTTTATGATATTACACCATTACGATCCACAGTATCAGCTACAAATATAATGACTACAAATGGAACAACTTCTGTAAGGTTTACTGTTACAGGCCATGGTTGTGCTACAGGAGATTTTGTAACTATCTCTGGATTGTCAGCTCCTGTTAATGGTATTCCAATAGCACAAATAAATGCTAATCATTCTGTAGCTGTTGTTGATGCTAATAATTTTGATATAACAGTTGCTACTCAAGCTAATGGATCTACGTCTAATACTGGAGGTACTTTAACATTTGCTTTTGAAATACCTGTTGGCGAAGACTTACAAAATCTTTTAGGTGGTTGGGGCTCTAGTAGTTGGAATGCTGGCTCTTGGGGTTTTGGTGCTACCGGAACTTCTTTCAGATTATGGAATCAAGATAATTATGGTGAAGATCTTATTATGAATTACAGAGGCGGTGGTATTTATAAATGGGACGAGAGTGCAGGAACAAATAATCGTGCTACAGATATAACCGATGATTCAGGGGCTATTTTAGCTCCAACAAAAGCAAATCAAGTTATTGTCTCTGAAAGAGACGGCCATGTTATTGCGTTAGGTGTTGATCCTATTTCTGGTGCTTCTAGAACAGGAACAATAGACCCAATGATAATAGCAATTTCTAATCAAAACAGTGCAGTCGATTGGCAAATACGAACAGATGGTACATCTACAGCTGATCAAATTGAATTAAATCTAGGTTCTGAGATTATTGGCGGACTACAAACTCGTCAGGAAATATTAGTATGGACCGATATCGCATTGTTTTCATTGCGATTCGTAGGGGGACCCCTGCCCTTTACCACTTCTCTCCTCGCTAGGGGTCCCTCGATACTTGGTCCAAATGCAGCGGTTAATGGAGCCGATGCAACATTTTGGATGGATAAATCTAACTTCTGTGTCTACACAGGTTCTGTTAACGCTCTTCCTTGTAGTGTAAAAGAATATGTCTTTAACGATATTAACTATGACGAAAGATATAAAATTTTTGGTTTTTCTAATCAAACATTTGATGAAGTAGGATGGTACTATCCTTCTGCTGGTTCTAACGAAATTGATCGCTATGTAACTTATAACTACGTGCAAAGAACATGGTCTATAGGTAAAATGGAAAGAACAGCTTGGATTGACTACGGCATTTATCAAAAACCAAGAGCAGCTGGTGGTTCAACACCAGGATATATTTATGCTCATGAAGTAGGTTTTGATGATGACGGAGCTCCAATGGATGGTGTTTCTATTCAGTCAGGAGATATTGATATAGGTGACGGCGAACAATTTGCATTTGTTAGTCGAGTTATACCAGACTTTAGATTTATAGGAACAAATATAGCTGGACCTCAAACTGTTGATTTAGTTGTAAAAATGCGTGATGCACCAGGTGGTACTTTAACAGCAGATGCAACTATACCTGTTGATGCAGAAACAAAAGTAACAAACATTAGAGGAAGAGGAAGACAGTTTTCTTTAAATGTAACTAGTTTTAATGACGGAAGTAATAACAATGCTAATCGTCTTGGAGTTGGTTGGAGATTAGGCTCTACACGACTTGATGTTAAGCCAGATGGGAGACAATAATGCCACGTTATGACATTCGACAAGCCTTCTCATCTCTACCTCGTTTCACACAAGGCGACATAGATGCAGACAACTTAAACAGAATGGTGCGTACATTAGAACAAAACCTTTTTCAATTGGATTTAAATGTGGTACCTTCTTACACAACTAACGAAAGAAATGGTAGAAAATTTAGCCCAGGTGGGTTAATATTTAATACAACGGTGGAAGTACACCAAGCGTACGATGGCAATGCTTGGAGAAATTTATATTTACCTGTGGTTTATCCGACGGGTATGAGTTTAACAAGTTCCATAGGAACAGTAACAGTGGTGACATCGTAATGAATTTTTTTGAACAAGTAATTGGCTCAGCTCTAAACCCAGTAACATCAGGTATTCAAAATTTAACTAATCCATCTAATTTAGGAAATCTTGGAAATATGTATATCCAAGGTAAAATTATGGGTGGTTTAGGAATGGATCAACAAGCTGCAATGCAAGATAGAATGATGAGAAATTATATATCTGATCAATTTTTAGGAGGAGGCATTGGTTCTTTATCTGGAGCAAATCCTATAGATAGAAGAACAGGAAGAACTTTTGATGCATTGGCATCAAACCCAAACAAAGAATCAATTAAAGCATCATATGGTTATGGTGGCGTTGATGATGTTGAGTTAATGAGAAGATATAAAAAACTTTATGATGAAGATGGAAGACTTAAAAGAAAAAAAGGATTTCTTTCAGGTAAAGATAAAGGTCAAAAAAAATTAAGTGCAAAAGATATAAATCTTATGATGCTTATTGAGGCACTAGCAATGCCGGAAGATGTTGTAAGACAAGGTAAAAGTGATTATCAAACAAGAGAAGACCAAGCAAGAGCAGATGTTCAAAAACAGTTTGGTGGTCGTTTTCAAACATATGATACAGGTGCTATGTATCCTCAATATTCTCCACAAAAAGGTTATGCCAATGGAGGTTTAGCTACTTTAACAAAAAGAAGAGTTCCAGACGTTTCTTTTTCTAGATATGCACAAGGTGGAGTCGCTAACTTAATGAACGGCGGAGCAGCTAACGGTCCAGGAACAGGAACAAGCGATTCTATTCCTGCAAGATTATCCGATGGTGAATTTGTAATGACAGCTGATGCTGTAAGAGGTATGGGTGAAGGAGATAGAGCTGAAGGCGTAAGAAAAATGTACGCATTAATGAACGAATTACAAGGAGTAAGGTAATGTCTACACCTCCATCCGCTACTACAGGACAAACAGCAGGTCAAGTTGTTCAAACTTTAGACGATCCATATCTTAAAGCTTTAAGAGAATACATCTTTAACACTGCTATGGGTTTTGCAGGACAACCACTTCCTATAGAAGCTATCGTAAATCAAATAGCACCTTTTAATCCATTAGAACAAAATGCAATTGACATTGCAGCAGGTGGCGTTGGATCATACTTTCCGTATTTAAGAAGGGGTGCAGAAATGTTTGAAAGTGCTGCTGACTATTATCCAGAGTCAGGAGCCTTAATAAGAGAGTCTATTCCTTATTATAATGAAGCAGTAGGTGGTTACAGAGATGCAGCTAACTTAGCTCGTAGTGGTTTAGCTCCAACGGAACGTGGCATATACGAAGGTATGAATATGCTACAAGCTGGTCTTGGTTCTTTTGATCAAAGAGCAGCTAATAATTATATGAATCCTTATATGCGAAGTGTAATTCAAGATCAATTAACAGATGTTGATGAATTTTATGATCAACAAGTTACAGACTTAAACACAAAAGCAGCTCAAAGTGGTTTAAGAGGCTCTGCAAGAGCAGGTCTTTTAGGTCTAGAAATAGAAAAAGCAAAACAAGAACAAAGAAGTAAACTATTAAATCAAGGTTTAACTTCTGCATATGATCAAGCACAAAGACAATTTAATTTAGAACAACAAGCTTTAAGAGGTGCAGCTCCTGTTATGGCTAGTTTAGGTCAAGGTTTTGGTCAAGCTCGCTCTGGACTTGCTGGTCTGTTAAATGATTTATCTTCTAATGTTGGTAATGTTGGTGGAAATTATTTAAGAACAGGAACAGCATTGATGGGCGTTCCAAGCGGTATTCAAAGCCTTGGTGGTGCAATGACAAATCTTGGTGGTATAGAACAAGCTTTTAGAGGTAATGATGTTTCACAATTAATGGGTATGGGTCAAACAGCTAGAGGTTATGAGCAAGCAGTATTAGATGCTCAAACACAAAATGCTTATAATTTAGCTATGGAACCATACAATAGATTAAGTTATTTATCTGAATTTGCTAGTCCAAACTATATGGGATCTGGTCAATCAATGAGATTGTCACAACAACAAGCAGCTATGCCAAGTCCTTTCAGATCAACTCTTGGTGCTGTTCCAGCAGGAAGTAATATTGCTGGAGGAGGTTTTTTTGACAACTGGTTTGGAGGTTAATAAATGAATAACCCACCTATTATAAAACCTAAAAATTCTATATTAAAAATGTTGCAAGGACCTATGGGTATGATAGGTCCAGGAGGTATTGGTGCAACAGGGTTAATGGCATTAGATCAAAGTTTAAGAAACGATAAAACAAAAAAAAATGTTATTTTAGGTCAAGCTAGGGCTAAAGGATTAAATAATCCTTTTATTCCAGAAGACCCTGTATTATCTCCTGACAGCATTCAAAAAGATTTAAACGCATTAACATCTGATTTAAAAAATGTAAAATCACAAAAACCAAAAAAAGAAGAATTGATTAATGAAAAAGAAGTTAAAGAGTTTGATGATGTTGATGATTTTAAATCATGGATAAAAGAAAATACAACAACTGATGCAACTACAGGTGAGTTATTTTTTATACAACCTATAAGTGGTGAGAAAGTTCCACTTGAAGGAAATCCAGAAACAAATGTTTTATTATATGAAGTGTTTAAAGAACAAACAGGCCGTAAAGGAGAGGCTTTAGAGGCTATTAAAACAATGAACATAGAAGAGTTACAAAAAACTCCTGATTTTCAACAAACTAAAGGAACTAAAACAACTAATGAGTTTGATGATAAATTTACTAAAGATTTGCAATCAATAAGAAAAGGTATGGGTGTGCCAAAAAATGAAAAAAATACAAGAGAGCAAATACAAAATTTAGAATTACAAGCTGCTCGTGGAATGGCTTCTCCTAGAGATGGAAGTTTTTTAGGTGAAGAAGCAAGGAGAAATGCAGCTGTAATGGCAACAAGAGCAGGGCAATTACAATCGCAATTACCAGAAGCAGACAAAAAAGATTTTTATTCTTATAGAAGAAAAGATTCTTCTGTTCTCGGATTTGGTGATAAAGGACAAAATAATTTTACTTTAACACCAACACCTTTAAGTGAAAGAGAAGCTTATGAATTAACAAAAGATGGTAATTATGAAATAGCTCCTGCTGAATTAGCAACAGAAGTTAGAGGTGATCCAGCAGATCAAGAACAAGAATTTTTAAGAAAAGCTATTCTTGCTGGTAGAATACCTATGCCTAGCGGAGAAGAACAAGCAATATCTACTCCTACAAAAAGATTAGAAGAAAGAATATCTAGTCCTGAAGAAACAGTGTCACAACCTGAAAATTTAAAATTTAAAAGATTTACAAATTCAACAGTTCCAGGTCTTTATGCAAGAGGAACTAAAGATCCATTAAAATATCAATTAGAGGTTTATGAAGATGAATCTGGAGATATTCAATACAAACCAGGTCCAGGCTTAGATACTGTTTTACAAGACATATATAAAGCTTCTGAATATTCTCAAAGATCAAAAGAAGAAATAGAGTCTATAAAAGAATTTATAGGTCCATCTTCTGTTGGTCCTGTTGCTGCTGTTACTGATTTTGCAGAAAGAATAGGTTTAAGTGTTACAGGTTTAGGAGATACTATAGATGATACTGATTTTGGAAAATTAAGAAAATGGGCTCAAAACTTTACAGCTAAAAATATTACAACAATTTTAGGAGAGTCAAACAGAACAATATCTGATGCTGATAGGCAAAGAGCTGATCAGATTGTAAATGTAAATAATAATTGGACAAGTATTCCAAAAGTAAGAAATGCTTTAACTGAGTTAATTAAAATTTTTGAAGAACCAGGAAGAAATGCTGAAGCTGCTTATCAAGCTCTTATGAATCAAGCAGAAAGCATGGGTTATTTAAATCAAATGCTAGATACAGAAAGAAGATTGTATAATAAAAGAGTAAGAGGTGGTTCTGGTTCTTATGCTCCAATATCAAGTAGAATATTTTTAGATGAAGATCAGGCAATTTCTGAAGATAATTTTAATGATGATTTTGATTTTGAGATTGATTTAACGTCATGACGGTTACTAAATACTATCAAGCAGCAAACGGAAAAGTAGCAAAAGTAGTACAAGCTAGCAACGAGCTTACGCCAGAAGAAGAAGGTCGACTAAGAAAGGCTTTAGGAAATTATTCTCTTCTTGATGGAGATCCAGTAGAAACAGAAAACATAAAAGGAGAAAAAAAATTATTTACTCCTACAGGTAAATTTGTAGGTGCTGATTACAAGACTGGAATTAAAGATTCTAGTTTTAGAAGCAGATTAATAACATTAGATAATAATGAAGAAAGAACAGATTTTTTAAATGAAACAGTTGGAAGAGATGGTTGGGTTATTGATAAACAAGGAACTTATCTTTTAACACCTAATGGAACAAATAAACTAGCTGAATTAGAAAATGATAAAAAATTAAAATCAAATAACTTGATTGCAGTTGATTCTAAACAACCTTTTTATAAACCTTGGCTATGGGAAAAAGAAGATTGGGCTGAGTTTGGAGCAGACTTAGGTATTCCTTTAGCAGCTTTTACTGCCGGTGCTGGTATTGCTAACAAACTTCTTCCTTATGCTAGAAATCCATTAGGA
>Ga0070747_1001091_pt1 | contig 13489 bp, 15 predicted proteins | sample VirMetDEL_Mar_31_FD_77321 | JGI IMG/M metagenome (GOLD analysis project Ga0070747, IMG submission 77321) | Aqueous microbial communities from the Delaware River and Bay under freshwater to marine salinity gradient to study organic matter... | ecosystem: Environmental > Aquatic > Marine > Coastal...
TCTAGGGCCAATAATTTCAGCAGCAATCCTTGCATTTTCGCCACTTAGTTTTGCTTGGGCGCTAAGAAAATCTCCACCGCCATCTGACATAGCCAACATCCGCATAAAGTGCATATCAGCCGCAATGTTTACATCGTCACCAAGCAAGTCATTACCAAAGCCTTTAACCTTGGGGTTTGCTTGTAGCCACTTACTTAGAGGTGCACCAGTAAGCTCTTCGGGAACCACGCGCTCCCAAGAACCCATTTCTCTATTTACCACATTACCAGCTTGGTTGCGCTGCTTGATGTGTCCATAGTTAAAATCGTCTGGGATATTTGCTGGCTCAACGCCTAGCTCTTTTGCGGCTGCAAGTGGTGTGACGCCTTCATCCTTCACCATCTGAGCCACTCTTATGCGATCTTCTGGAGCAATAGCTCTGTACAGACTAGCGAACCTAATGTTTTGCGGAACTTTAGATCCAGTAGATGTTGTTCCAACAAGCTCTAGATATTCGCGCCATTGCTTGTCGCCTTCTACTTCCCCCAAAGAGCCCACCATCCAATCGCGCAATTCCTCAGTATTGTACCAATCAGGTCCAGCAAGCACTTTGCCTTTTTCAATGTAAGAATCAAATATATTGTTAATTGGGTTGTCTTCATCAGCAATTGATAGCTCTAGACGCTGCATTCTCTCAGTTGTTTTAGCTGGCCTATATCTTGGATATGGCTCAGTTCTATTTGGTGCTGCGCCACGGTATTCAGGAAAAAATCCTGCTGGATAATCTACGCTCTCAAGCGGATCTATTCGCATATTTGGTGGTGGCCTGTTGTCGCCCATACCCGCAAGATCACTTAGACTGCCAATGGGCTGGCCTAAAGCGTCAACGGCATCATCGACATCAACATTAATTTTTTTGCCTAGATCAGCTCCAGCTTGTAAAAATTTAAGAATACCAGCCATTACTTCTTGCCCTTATAGCCTGACGCATAGACAGCGCGGCCCTGCTTGGCAGCTTCAGCCTTGGTTTTATAAACCTTGCCCTTGCTTCCCCAACGGTAGCCGCCCTTGACCTTCACTACAGGCATATTAGCCTCCTAGAAGTTTGTTCATCATTTCGTGCACGTTGCCACCGTCGAGCTTCATAACTTTGACTTTGATATCCTTGCCATCTGGCATTTCCATCATTTCGTCATCGTCATACATCTCTTCGTCATCATACATTTCTTCGTCTTGATCAATGCCCATCATTGTCTGGTGGCATAACAGCAGGAAGTTAACTAACTGATCGTCAGTCATATCAAGTCCAGCTTCAGTGTGAGAAAACCCCATTTTGCTCATAAACAAAGTGGCGTTGTCTTCCATATTTTCTACATTAACTTCAGCCATATCAGCCTCCTTTATCGTCGCGTCTGTGGACGCATTGATGTCATTGGCGCTGTTGGGCGCGTCATTGGGCGCTTCGGTACGATTATACCTGCGTCAATCATCTCTTGCATATTCATAGGCGTCATTTGCTCCATGCGGTCATCAACTTGGTATGATTTCTGCATTTGAGGGCTTGGAGTAGCTGGAGCCATACCTTGCATTGCACCCATGCGTTGCTGCGCCGCATTCTTTTGAGCCATAAACTGATCCATTTGTTTTTGAGTGAGATTTGTTGGCATCGCTGTATTCATTGCCAATTTCATCTCAGCGTCTGACATTGCACCCATACCTTGTGCTGGCTGTTTCATAATGTCTGGGTTTGTACCCTGTGGGAATGTGTCCATCTGCTCAACTGGAAACCTGTCTGTAGCGCCAACGACCGACTGAAACATTTCGCGTTCCTGATCTGACAATACGCCGCCTGCTTGGATGCGTTGGCCAATTATCATAAGCTGCTGTGCAGATTCCTCATCCATATCGCCGGGGCGAATCTTTTGTAAGAAACTCATAACTAACTGGTAGTCAGGATTCATTTGCATTTCGTTTGGCATCGCAGCCTCCTATATCAATCTTCTGTTTCAATTATATTTCCATCATTGTCGTACTTCAATGCGGTTTCAAGGTCTTTCGCAGATATAAGATCACCTTCGGCATTCTTATACATTACCTTACCCTCTACCATAACTTTTTCTAAACGCTCATCAAAATCTACGCCATCCATCCATTTTGCCATATAAATCGGCAATCCAGCAGTATTTCCGCTTCTGAAGAACCTGTTGTATATTTTGCTAACTAATGGATCTTCGTCAGTCGTATCAGTGGCAGCTTCTATGCCATACACACTTTCTACAGTTTCGCCACTTTTTGCATCATCATAGTTAACTATTCCGTCTGTAACTTCTTGGACGCTTCCGTCACCTTCAATATAATATTCTGTTCCATCTAAAGCGCCATAACCGCTTCCAGTTGTAATAAAGCCATCCTCTGTACTCATGCCAGTTGGGTCAGCATCGGCAGCGGTAGACTGAACATCAAACACCGTATTGAAACGTGTATTTTCTTCGTTTGCTACATCTTCTGGCAAGCCACCGGGGAGTAATCCTTCAGCTCCGTATTCGTCTAAAATAGCACTAACATTGCCAGTCATAGTAGATGTATCGAAGCCAATGTACTCACCAGCATCATTAAACAATGGCGTGGCGCCAGTTTCCAAAGCAGATATTTGCTCATCCACAATCGCCCTGCGACCTTCGATACTAGCCTCAAGCATTTTACCTGCAATAGCGCCCCCAAAATAAGGTATTACACTATTGCCAAAAAACGATCCAAAGTAAGCTAAATCGTTAGGTGGAATATCCCTTAATAAATCATCTTTTATTTCTGCCACAGTTGCTTCGTCTTCTGACATACCAGTTGTATCTACTGCTGTTCCAGTAGTTGGATCATCAGAAACACCATAGACGTAGTTTTCTCCAAGCAGGCCAGTAGCAGTGCCACCGCCAGTCATATCTTCGCCAGTTGTCGTATTGGTTAAAACACCATCAATATACTTAGCGCCGTCAAATGGCGTAACTAAATTTGCTAAAGTTTCGCGCACGCTATTCGATCCAGTAGGCAGCGCGCCACCCGTATCTTCAGTTTCAACTACCTCATCTGGTACTGGTTCATAATTTCCGTTCAAAACATAATGACTTAGCCCTGCTGCCCTTGCTTCGGCAATTAACTGCTCTTTTGGTATAGCGCGACCTTCTTCAGTCATAGAATAATCTAGTGGGTTAAATTTTGCGTCAATTACTACATTCGCAGCGTCTGCCGCCGCTTGGGTCGAATGCTCTACGCCATTTTTGTCTGTATATGTAATCGGACCTGACGTAACTTCTTCTAATGGTCCCGTGCCATAAACTGTGTTGGTGGGGGTGCTATCGCCGTCAAAATCGGCAACATAAGTATCAAAAAAAGTCTCGACAGAGCCCTGATCCCCAAACGTATTGGTAGCGGCAGTGCTGACAGTATCATAAACATTAGAGGCAGTTTCTTTTATAGAGCTTCCAATATTGCTTGCTGTATCTCTTGCCCAATCAAAAAACCCATAAACAGGAATGCCGTCAGGGCCGGGCAATCCTGCGCCACCCATATCACGCAACATCTGCTCTTCCTGCGGATTAATATATGCCAGCATATGTGGCTGGTTCATTAGTTGTGCCTGCCGTGGGACATTGTTAGCCACATTCTCTAGAGCGCCAATTCCTGCGTCTGGGTAGGCTGGGTCAGTCGATTGGTTCTGCTGAACAATTGCGTTCACACGATCTATAAAGCTATTGTTCATCACGCCCTCATAGGTGGTTGCTGCGGTTGCGGTTGTGGCTCTTGGCCACCTTGCGGTTGCGGTTGTTGCATCATGGCATCTGAGATTGCTCCCAGCGCGCCCATACTTCCACCGCCACCCATACGCCGCTTAATCTCCATAACTTTATCAATTAGGTATTTATTCATGTCCATAGGAGGCTGACCCTGACCGCCCTGTGTTGGCTGTTGTTGACCGCCCTGTGGAGCTTCGGGCAGACCGCCAAAAGCCGCAGGGTTTATTGGAGGTAGATTATATGGTTGGATCATTCTTCATCATCTCCATCTGTATTTTAGCCGCATTCTTTTCACGCTCTAGCTGGAGCTCTGCCTGCAACTTTGCAATCTTGGCCTGCATATCAGCCTGCGCCTTGGCCGCGTCAATCTCCATGTCCTGACGTGCCTCTGCCTGCTTGATCTCAATGCTTGATTTAGCCTTGGCCTGATCAGCTTGGATCTGCGCCTGAGTACGCGCCTTCAGTGCCTCAGTCTCCAGCTTGGCAAGTTCCTGTGCATATTGCAACGGATTACCCTGCTGTTCCTGACCGCCGCCCATACCAGTAAGCGCCTCGATTTGCTTCATCTGTGGAGCCGCCTGCACAACTTGCGCTGCGCGTTGGCTAATCAAGCGATCCATCTGTGGGTCAACTTCGTTAAACTGAAAATCTGGATCTCTGAAGTTTGGCATTGGAGGCATTTCCATCTGAATGCTGGCCTCCATCCGCTGACGATACAGCAACGCAATATGTTCTGCGATATGTGCAATCAACACCGGCTGCATAGCCTTGGCGCCGGGGTTTCCTGCCAGTGACGGATCTTGCATAAACTGCATATGAACCGCGATATGTGAATCGTGATCCTGCTCTGGGAACGCCCGAATTGGCTTGCCGTACAACACGCTCATGTTCTCATCAATCGGGTCCATCTGAATGGCGTCTTCAGGCTTCTTCAGGATCTCATCAATATTCGGTATTCTGATCGCCTCATACATCCGCTTGTAGGCTGCATAAAGATCGTGAAGCTGCGGAGCTGATCGCGCCATTTCCAAGACAGCTTGTGCCTGCGCTATGCGCTGGGCTGTCGAGAAGATGTTCGGATCACTTACTGGGACAATGTCAATCCGATCATCAAAGTCGGCGCGGTAGATAATCTCCGCAGCTCCAGCCTGCGAAAAGCTGAACTCATCGGGGAGGTTCTCAGCGTTCAGCGCCGCAAGTAGTTTAAACTCTTGACCCTGCGCGTAGTGCAGGCGCTTGTGGATAGCACTAAATGCCTTCGATCCCTGCTCAATCAGAGCAACCGTAGAGCCCACTGGCGCATTCGGGTTAACGTCGCCAATGTTTAAATCGGCTGTAGACGCAAATCGCTGGCCTGCATCAACCATAAAGCCAAGCAGATTAAACAGCGAACCTGACGGCTCCTTAAACGGCAATGGCATAATCGCCTTGTTTACGTCATCAACTGTACTGTCGAGATCTACAAACTCGCCGGGGCTGATCTGCATATCGCCGCCCTGAACGCGACCACGCAGCTTAAATCCACCTTGCATATTTGAGAACGCCGCACTGTCGAGCAATGCGCGCAGAGATCCAGTAGCCGCTTTACCTAATCCACCGATCATGTGGTACAGACCAAAACCGTAGAAACCCAGACCCGGCAAGAACTTGTAGCTCACAAACCAGTCGCGGCGCTTCTTCAGCTCGTCTTCTTCTTTCCAATTGCGGCGAACCGCCACTACGTTCTGGCTGTCGTAATCAATCGTAATGACATAGGGAATTGCCACAGCGTTGTCATCAGTCTCGCCGTCATCCATTTCCTCGCCGTCAATGCCGTCGAACAGATCGTAGACGTGCATTTCCAGAAGCGTCATTACGTTGTCATTGCTATCGTCGTATTTATCAACGCCTTCGATCTCGCCAATAATATCGCCAGATGGATCTATTGAATCATCGCCGTTATATTTAGTCGGCAGGTAATATCCGTTCTTAACGTAGCGATTAAAGTCATTCTTCGGCATCCGAATGACGTGGGTGTAGCGTGGCGAGGTGTAGAGATCTTTACTCTCTGGGGCGACCACAAAGTCTTCAGCCTTTACGAACTGGCTGCACTGCCGATCCATGTTAGCGTCCCACCAGACTTTCTTAAACGTATGGCCAATCAGCGGAAGGTGAAACAGCATCTGATCAAGATCAGGGAAATACTCAGGCATTTCCTGCGTGATCTGGTAGTTCATAAACTCACGAACTCTGCGACCTTGCTCTTCAATCTTCTCATCTGGCGTGCCGATTATGACGGACTTAACTGGGCCACCTGACGGATATAGTTCTGCGATTGCCTTGGCGTTAAACTGTGTAGCGGCTTCTGCAATCAGCGGATGCACCACGATGGACAAGCCACGGGTTCCACGCTCATCTTCGCCCTCATCCAAGCCACCGTCAGGATCTAAAGTCTTTAGACCTTCCTTGTAGCGTTCTTCCCACTCAGATCTGGCTGCACGGTCATTTTCGTAGTAGCTAACAAGTTCCTGTGCTTTTCTAGCCAGTTCACGTTCGTCAATTGTTTCTGCTAGGTTAATGTCGAACTGTGCGTCATCAACTTCTTCGATCATATCTAGCTCTGGATCTCCAACTAAAACATCGCCATTGGCAAGTTCCTCGACCATTAGATCGTCGGCTGGAGCGCCTTCGGCAAAAGGGATAATGTTTTCTGGGTCAGCCATAGAGCGTCATCCTTTGTTTTTGTACTGGTTCGTCATCTTCTGGGTCTTCAGTGTGACCAACAAACCAACCTTTTCGCAATCTTAACCACGCCTGTGTGCAGGTATCCACAACATCGTCGTTGGGATGTGCAGGAAAGGCCGCGCATATATCTATTAAATCTTTAGCCCACTTTCTGTTTGAAGGGAAATAAATTCTTCCGTCTTCTAAAAGTGCGCTAGATGCATGGGCTCTAGCTTCCTTATCGCGGTCAGGCGAATAAGCCAAAACTGGTATGCCAGCCATACGCAGATCTTGCAGCAAAGATTGGCCAGACGCCTTCTTCTCGATTAGCACTGCGTCGGGCTCCCAATCTTCGTAAGCCTCTTGGGCAATCTTGCGTAGCTCTGGATAGCTGACCTTATCGTACCAGCATTCCAGCACAATCGCGCACATGGCGCCCTGATGACGAAATACGCCCCAAGTAGTTCGCGCGCTAAAGCTAGAGCTTTCCTTCGCCTCAAAGGCTGTGTCCCACGACTGCAGAACATATTCGACTTCTGGCAGGTCTTCGCTTTCCCAAGGAACCCACCAGCTTGCCTTTAGAATACCACCACCCTTGGGCGATGGGCGCTGCTGTAGTTGCCCAGCCGCTGCGTAAGTGCCAAGGCTGCGCTCTAGGGTCTTGAGCGTGTGTTCATCAATGCGTTCTGGCCACAGAAGCTCACCTTCGGCTGTGCGTGGATCTGTGAAGCCAAGGCTGGATTTTATTGGATTTGGCCCTCCAATTTCATACCTAGCTGGAATGCAAAGGTGATCCCACTCATCGCCAAGCTGATTGGATAGGACGTGACCTGTCAGGTCTTGTTCGTGCAGGCGCTGCATAATGATAACAAACGCGCCTGTCTTAGGATCGTTAAGGCGCGTCTGCATTGCCTGATCCCACCAATCTAGCACACCCTCACGCACTTTGGAGCTGTCGGCTTCCACTGAGTTGTGCGGATCATCGATGCAGATAATGTCACCACCATCACCAGTTAGGGCGCCGCCAACTGAGGTCGCAATGCGGTATCCAGTCTTATCGTTCTCAAAACGCTGCTTCTGGTTTTGATCGTCGGTCAAATTAAACTTATCGCCAAAGTGCGCCTGATACCACGGGCTATCGATCAACCTACGGCACTTAGTGCTATCCCTGATCGACAGGGAGCTTGCGTAGGATGCGTAGAGGAATTTCTTAGACGGTTGCGTAGCCCAAGTAAAAGCAGGCAGCACAACGGCAACTGACAGCGATTTCATGTGTCGAGGCGGCACGTTAATGATCAGGCGCTTTATGTCACCATCGACTACAGCCTGTAGGTGGTCACTGATTGCGTCGATGTGCCAGTTGTTCTTAAACTCAACGCCCGGTTCAATCGTCGGCCAAGCTGCCTTCGTAAATTCCTTGAGACTGCGCCGATACTTCTCTGCCTTGACCTGCTCCAAGGTTAGACTGCTCAAAAGCTGCTGTAATTGCGCTGAGTTGGTCATCACTTACCCTCGTTAGATCTATTACATTTCTCTGTTCGACAGTGGCTGAAATTTCATGCTTGTTCGACCAGTTCTCTCTATCTCTGTTATTTAGGTAGTAAATTATGGCCACATTATCTTTGTTGACAGTGGCATTTTCAAAGAGCGCGTTGGTGACTTTTGCAAGCCCAACAGCCTTCCCTTTTTTTATAGTCTCTAAAAACTCTAAATATTGAGCCTGTTTATTGTAAATAGTTGCGGGTGAAACACCCAAGCAAGTAGCTATTTGATTGACTGTCAGACCTTGGCCTGCAAGCTCTTCGACTTCTTGCAGAACTTCTTCAGTGACCTCAAACTTGGGTCTTCCAACGGGATTTTTACTTTTGGCTTTTGCCATGACGTAACCTTTCTTGCAGTGGTGAGCTGTATTTTTGGGAATGTAGATCAGATCACTGAAAAAAGAAAGACCCGCCGTTGCAGTGCGAAACCTAGCCAAGCGGGTCTAGTTTATGATGCGGCTACAGGTGAAGCCTTATCAAGCAGTATTTGTTGTTTATCACCAAGCCAGCATTATGACAAGCAGTGCGACTATAAGAACTGTTAAGGCTACGCCAGTCAGGATTTCTTTGATCCATCCCTCTGGCTTTTCGTTGTGTATATCAACGTGGCCCCGCAAGTTAATTGAGATCCACTGACCTACCTGCGCTGGCTCTTCACCGCGCTGTGTATGCACCCAGATGTCTGGACTTCCCAATCGCTTGCTGGTTTCTTCCTGAACCCATTCGGGCATTTCTGAATCGAAGCCTTTAAACTTCCACGATTTAGTTATCATTTATTCCTCCTCTTCTAAAAAGACATCATTACCAATTGTGATTGGCAGTTCTATTGTTGATATTCTAAAGTTGCATGGCTTGCATACTCTACGTCTTTTGACTGTTTGGAAGCCGTACCTAACGTGCGGCCTTGAGTCGAGCGCCTTTAGTTTTTTGCGGCACTCTGGGCAGTGTGTGACTGCTAGGGTCATTTATCCATCCTTTCTAAATAGATAGTGGGGGCCGAAGCCCCCGATTGATTAGAAGTTATAATCGTATTTTTTGATTGCCGCAGTGTGAAGGCTGTGGCGCCCGTGGCTAGATTTCCAAGAGCCATCCTTCTGAAGACGGGCGCGAACTGTATAGCCTTCTGGATCTGACTTGATGACCCATGCCTTGCTTTGATTGCCATTGTTTGTGCAGTGTCCAGCATATCCACCAGCAACAATTTTTGGCTTCCAATCGGCTGCACGTTCAGCAGTCATAGATCTCAGTTCGATTGTTTTATCTGAGACTGCACGCACGATCTCGAACGGTGTTGTATCGCTATAGCCATTATGGTTGGCGTGAGTGTAATCGATGGCCTCTACTTCGTAAGTGTGTGATTTAGTGAACTTACCTACACGGGCTACTGGCAGTTCTTCGATATAATTAATTGCATCTTGCTCACTGGCCCAAGTAATCCGTGGAATACTATCTGTGCGGAGCCGATCATAACCTTCGTTATATTCTACAACATACGCTGTATCAGCGAAGCTGTATTCGCCTCTTGATGTGATTGTGGTAACTTCGATTGCGAATCTAGTAAGCATTTGAATAGTTCCTTTCTAAGTGGTGGTAGTGGGGAGCCGTAGCTCCCCTGATTGTCAGAATTAAATTAAACCCGAATGACGTGCCATAAACGCGGCTTCCATCCGACCTTCTTCAAGAGCAACTCCAGCCTCTTCTTCATCTTGAGCAACTTCTGCGGCAAAATTTAAAGCGCGCTTAATTGTATCATCGATAAGATCCCAAGCTGGTATTGCTGATGGGCAAGTAAACTCTAAATAATTATGCGGTGTCATTTCTAAGTTCCTTTCTAAATAACTATATACATTAGATAGTGTACTATATGAAGTATTACAACCCCTCACCGAAATTTAGTTTAACGGGCATATACCAGCCCTTTCGTCGGTCTCTCACTTCATCGAAGTTACGTTCCCACCTCAGTACATTTACAATATCGGAATTTTCTGCGGCTACAGCCGTGCAGATCATTACGGCAATTGGATCTGAGCCTCCTGCCCAAAGAAGGAAATCATCGGGACCAAATTCTTGGAGAACATCGTGGGCTGTTGTGATTGCTTTGTTTGGATTGAACTGTGGCCTATCGTCGGGCTCGAACACCACTTGCATTTTACCGTAGCGCGCTGCGTCAGTTAGATCTGGCGTCCACCCAAATTTATTCTCTGTTGGTCTTGTGACAATATAGACTGTGCTGTTCATATCGTTTCCTTTCTAAGTTTTAAGACTGATAACACGGCAACTCATATAAACAAGGCTCAAATGATTTTTGTCATTTTTGGCATATTTTTGGCATATACTAAATCTGCCAAAATTCATTCAACTGATACTCCTTATTCTTATAGTTATATTATATATATATTATTATTATTATTATTATTGTCATACTGTCATACCCCCCCCTTCTCCCCCACAGATATAGGTATGGGGGGGGGTAGAAATATACTTAGGGGTAAGGGGTATATATGCCAAAAATGCCAAAAATACCTTTCGGCCATATTTTATTGGTAAATAAGCTAAATTTTTATATGCCAAAAATACTGCCATAAATACTGCCATAAATAAATTACGGTCTGGTTCTGGGTCTGACGCTAATTCTAGGCGCTTCTGGCTGCTTGTATGAATAGAAGATATGTTTGCCGATACGGACAATCCTATAGAGCTTCCTGCGCCACACGGGGTGCACATCAACTGTGTGGTAGTGGTCAGCTATAGTGTAGGGCAAGATGTCGGGATTGTTTATAATCTGAACTGCAAGCTCTTGAGCCTTGGCCCACGCTACTTCATCTCTGGGGCTGGGCGCTTTACCTTTGCGATAGAAGGAGAACTGTCGGTCTTGGGTAATGACATTGCACATTGATGACGGCCATCGGGGCGACGCCACGCGGTTAACTATGACCTTGGCAACCATGAGCTGACCCAACAATTTTTCTCCCCTTGCCTCATGGTAGAGCGCAAGGGAGAGACACGCCGCTGCGGCGATCACTTTTGAATATCCTGTTTAGGTTTTTTAGCCACGATGTACTGTGTGTTTTTGGATGGCTTACGATCCCAGACTGTCCAGATGAAATCCATTGTGCCGCTCTTGCCGCGCTCTGGTGACATCGCTGGGCGCCACGACATTGCTATGACTGCCATTGGCTTGGTTCTCTGGAACAGATCGTACCTCTTGGCTGCGTGCCAGTAGGTTGACTTTATGAGCATTGCGAAGGGTACGTTAAAGCTGGCGGCGTGTTCGATGAACTGTGCAGCCAGATTAAATGGTGGGTTGGTTATGATTGACCCGCAGTTACAATCTGCGGTCAGGAAGTTGAGCCCTGTGTCTCCGTAGCCTTGGTCATGGAGGTCAGTAGATACCACGGCAAGCCTGCGCTCCTTTAGGACTTCAGATATGGCGCCACTACCGCAGGCTGGCTCCCACACCCTGCTCCCCTCGAACAACCGTTGATAGGTGTCGAGGAGTGCGATGGTGCATTCTCTTGGGGTGGAATAGAAATCGGCGGCGTTCCTTTTGTATTGGTTGGACGCCCCACCTATGATGGTTGATGACCTCATACGTTACCACCTTGGAACGTAACAACGGGCTCTGGCTCTGTCTTATGCGCCGATAGCTCCCCAGCGCAGGCTGAATATCCTGCAAGATCCAGATAATTTTCTGCGTTTTTTGGGTTGGATTTTTGTCGTGCTATTTTTAAGAGGCACATCATAATTGCTACGTCAGATGGATGGACGTGGCGATCTAGGTAGACGCCCCACAGTTCTGCAATGGTGGTCAGGTTATCTTCCATGTCTCCATGATCATTTGCGCGGTCAACATTTACCAGTTGCTTGGCGGTATCTAAAATTTCTGTGCGTGTATATTTAGTCATTGTTTTTCCTTTGTTTGATAGTTTGTCTAAGTTCCACTTTGCCATTGGCTTTTTCCTTTAGTTAATTGGTGGCGCGAAGTAGGCGAACTTTGGTCGGCCCCTCCCACCTTCGGTTTGGTTTCTGCACTCAATGCCCCTGTCGTTCATTAGTGCGTCTAGAACGTCAGCACGTTTGCGGCGATCCATATTTGCAAATGCCGAAACGCCGCGCGACAGGTCACGCTCTGTGAGGCCACCCAGTCCAGCCTTTTCGATACGGGCGTAGACTGCCTTACAAGCTGCCTCGAATGGACCCTCAGACATATGTGACCTAAACATTTCGATAGTCTGCTTGGTGTAGTGTTCAGTGTAGCTGATTGACCACGCCATTGCGTCTGATCCTATTTCATCTTGGGCCATTGATCTGGCAATAATAAGTGACAGGCGCATGGCAATTTCGCGTGACCGATTGTACATGGCCTCAAGGCCAGTGCCTGTCTCCTTCTTTATGGCTGAGACTAGACGCTCCTCATATGACCTCAGAAGATTTTCTGCTTCCTCAGTAAACGGAACTTCTATTGGGTGTGGAGGCATATCGTGGACATTACCAGCATCTAGATCACCGACCTGCGCGCTGGCGTGTTCCTTTGCCCAAGCTGCCAGACGGTCAGATATTGTTGACCTCCTTTTCTTCTGGGACATCTGGACGCCGATTTCTGATTTCACAATAATGAAACGGTTCAGGAGCCCAGAGGCCACGTCACCACCACCGATTGCCTGCATGAACTCTGAGGGTGTGGACATACCGACTAGGGTCAGGGATGGGCGCTTAACTACTGTCTCTAGCTTTGCGGCTTCTGATGACTTCATTGTGTTGGTTGCGTAGCCCTGCTGTCTCAAGGTTCCGTCCTGACGGCCAAAGCATTCCATGATAGATGTGAGGGCATCAGCCTTGTGTTGCATACCCTTTGCGGCGGCTGCCTTGAGCTGACGGCCAAGCTCATCAACTACGCTGACGTGAGTTGGCTTCTTAGTTAGGGTGGATAAAACACCAGCCCCAGACGTGTAGCCTGCTGGACCTATTAGATCATCAAGGCCACTGGCCTCCAGTAATTCTTCTAGAACTGTCTTGCTATGTTCCTTGCCTGATCCTGTCTCACCAATATTAAGGAAGTATAGACTGGAGAAATTTCTCTGGTCTGTAACCCAGCGGCGCCCCATTGAAACTGATCCGAACGCCAGAGCTGCCTGCACGGCAAACTGTGGCTGGGGCTTGATGGCTGTGACTGTGTAGTAGTTGACCACGTCCTGAAGGATACCGGGGACTGACAGAAGTTCTTCTGGTGCACTGGCATCTGATCTGTCAGATTTTTGGCTAGACATCATAATGTTATTGGCAACCCTTGCGCCGTGTTCGATAGCCTCACGATCATATTCGTGGTTTGGGTCTTGGGTGACGTTCAGCATTTGCGCTGCGTCTTTTACTGCCTTTGATACATTTCCCATGTGTTCATACTGACACCACAGCTCGAAGGCATCGAAGGTGTGTGCCGAATCAAATGGATCTGATGCGTGGTGGCTGTAGGCTCGACCA
>Ga0070747_1001093_pt1 | contig 13482 bp, 11 predicted proteins | sample VirMetDEL_Mar_31_FD_77321 | JGI IMG/M metagenome (GOLD analysis project Ga0070747, IMG submission 77321) | Aqueous microbial communities from the Delaware River and Bay under freshwater to marine salinity gradient to study organic matter... | ecosystem: Environmental > Aquatic > Marine > Coastal...
AAAGGCCACTCGATTGAGTGGCCTTTTTGAGTATCTGGTTGCGGGAGCCGGATTTGAACCGACGACCTTCGGGTTATGAGCCCGACGAGCTACCAGACTGCTCCATCCCGCGGCGCCAATTCTAGCGTTTTATTGAGGTCTGTCAACCTAAAGGTGAGGGTAAGTTGTGTTTATTCAGTCATTTAGCCAGATTTGGTGCGGCTCACTGCGCCTCAGCTGTAGGCAAAAGCCTGATTGGGTTGGCGCCCATGCTTTCGCCATAGCCTGTTGCCAGGCTGTTGGGCTAGAGTCCGTGCCCATTGAATGGGAGCAGTGTTATGAGTGGTGAGTGCAAATCCTGCGGTGTTCAGGTTCCAGTCGGCGCTAAGGCCTGCCCGAGTTGTGGCGCTGCGTTTGCGGCGAAGACCAAGCTGCTGCCATTGGCGGCGTTTATGCTGATTGTCATCCTGATTATCCAGTCTTACCTCGGTAAGCCGGACGATGCACCAGGCGAGGCCAAGCCGGTGGCGCCGGTTAATTCAGCCGCGCAATAGTTGTAGGCTCGATGGAATTGACGATGAACAGCCGCAAGATCATCCACGTGGACTGCGATTGTTTCTACGCTGCGATCGAGATGCGTGATGACCCGCGCCTGGCCAATAAGCCGCTGGCCGTGGGTGGTTCGGCCGATCGGCGTGGGGTGATTGCCACCTGCAATTATGAGGCGCGCAGTTATGGCGTGCGTTCGGCCATGGCCTCGGGACAGGCAATGAAGCTGTGCCCGGACCTGATGATCGTCAAGCCACGAATTGATGTCTACAAAGCCGTATCGCGTGAGATTCAGGCCATTTTTCGCGATTACACCGAACTGATCGAACCCCTTTCGCTGGACGAGGCTTACTTAGACGTCACCGAGAGCCCACACTTTGACGGCAGTGCCACCCGCATCGCTCAGGATATTCGTCGGCGGGTGTCGCAGGAGCTGCACATCACCGTTTCCGCTGGCGTGGCCCCTAACAAATTCCTGGCCAAAATCGCCAGTGATTGGAAGAAGCCGAACGGGCTGTTTGTCATCACTCCCGACCAGGTGGATGACTTTGTGGCAGCCTTGCCGGTTAGCAAGCTACATGGTGTGGGGAAGGTGACGGCTGACAAGCTTGGGCGCCTGGGGATTCGCACCTGCAGTGATTTACGCGAGTGGAACAAGCTGGCGTTGGTTAAAGCGTTCGGCAGTTTTGGCGAGCGCTTGTGGGGGTTGGCGCATGGGGTTGATGAGCGTGCGGTACACAATGACAGCCGGCGTCAATCTGTCAGTGTGGAAAACACCTTCGATAAGGACTTACCGGATCTTGCTGCTTGTTTGGAGCAACTCCCCGCGCTGCTGGAGCAATTGACCACGCGTATGGCGCGGCTCGACCCCAGTTATCGGCCGGACAAACCCTTTGTCAAAGTCAAATTCCATGACTTCAGTCAGACCACCTTGGAGCAAGCCGGCGCGCGCCATGATCTGGACAGCTACAGCCGATTACTGAGTGCCGCTTTTGTTCGCGGTAATAAGCCGGTTCGCTTACTGGGGGTCGGTGTGCGCTTGCATGACCTGCGCGGTCGGCATGAGCAGTTGGAGTTGTTTGCGCCTTGACGCTTGACGACCAAATGCCAGCCCATAAAAAAGGCGAAGCCGCAGGGCTTCGCCTTTTTAGTCATGCGCGGATCAGTTTTTACGCGGTACGGGCTTGAGTAGCTCGTCGGGCGGCATTTCGCAGGCGATCTTGCGGCCCAGCAGCGCTTCGATGGCAGGCAGGGCGTAGGCGTCGTCTTCGCCGGCAAAGCTGATCGATGTACCGCTGCTGCCAGCACGGCCCGTACGACCGATACGGTGCACGTAGTCGTCCGGGGTTTCCGGTAGGGTGAAGTTGATCACGTGGCTGATGGCATCGACGTGGATGCCGCGACCGGCTACATCGGTGGCAACCATCACGCGAATCTTGCCTTCGCGGAAGCCTTCCAGCGCGCGAATACGTTTGTGTTGCGGCACATCGCCAGACATCTGCACGGCGCTGATGCCGTCGCGGGTCAGGCGTTCTTCGATGCGCCGCACTTCATCCTTGCGGTTGGCGAAGACCATCACGCGGATCCAGTCGTTCTGGCTGATCAGGTTGTACAGCAGCTTGTACTTGTCGCTGCCGGCTACGGCATAGACGTGCTGCTCGACTGTGTCGCTGGCGACGTTTTCGGGTTCGATTTCGACGATGGCCGGCTCGGTAGTCCACTGCTTAGCCAGGTTCATCACATCTTCAGTGAAGGTGGCGGAGAACAGCAGCGTCTGGCGTTCGCCCTTCATCGGCGTCTGACGGATGATCTGGCGTACCTGCGGGATAAAGCCCATGTCGAGCATGCGGTCGGCCTCATCCAGCACCATCACTTCGACCATATCCAAGTGCACTTCGCCGCGCTGGTTGAAGTCGAGCAAACGGCCTGGTGTGGCCACCAGAATGTCGCAAAAACGCGACTCAAGCAGCTTGAGTTGTTTGTCGAAGTCCATGCCGCCAACAAAACTCATCACATTGAGACCGGTGTATTTGGTCAGGTCGGCGGCGTCCTTGGCGATCTGCACCACCAGTTCGCGGGTCGGTGCAATGATCAGCGCCCGCGGCTCACCCATGTAGCGCTCTTTTGGCGGTGGGGTTTGCAGCAGTTGGGTGATGATCGAGACCAGGAACGCAGCCGTCTTGCCGGTGCCGGTTTGGGCGCGGCCGATGGCGTCACGGCCGCTGAGGGTATAGCCCAATACCTGCGCCTGGATCGGCGTGCAGTAAGGGAACCCCAGGTCATGGATAGCATGCATCAACTCGGGGGCGAGTTTGAAATCGTGAAAACGGGTCTTGCCCTCGGCCGGCGCAACGGCAAAGTCTTCCAGTTTCCAAGTATCGATCGGTTTAACAGGGCGTTCGCGGCGCGGTTTCGCCGGTTTTCCCTTGCTCGGTAACGGTTTTTCAGCGGCTTCAGCGGGAGAGGGTGTGACGCTGCGGCTGGATTTTTCAGCGTTGACGTCTGGCTGGACGCGCTGAGCGCTGGGCGTTACAGGAGTTGGCGTTATTGGGCTGGATTGCTCGCCCTCGGCTTTGCCGAATATTTTCTTGAGTGCTTTGAGCACGGTCATCTCATCAATTGGTTAAGGAGTGAACGGCCGCCAGTGTAAAGCAAGAAGCCGGCGCGGCGAAGTGCCGCGCCGGATGGCGGTGTTTGGCTGTTTTTTACTCAGTTTTCGGGAAGGCTGGCCAGCAGCAGGCGCTGCACATTGCCGCCCATGATGGCGGCAATCTCTTTATGGCTGAAGCCTGCGTTGAGCAAGCCTTCGGTCAGTTGCGGCAAGCCGGTGACGTCAAACGGAGCATGGATGGTGCCATTGAAATCCGAGCCCAGGGCCACGTGCTGCACGCCGACTTTGTCTGCGGTGTAGCGGATCGCCTTGACGATGGCCTCCACCGAGGTGGCGCATACGGCCGTTTCCCAATAGCCGATGCCAATCACCCCGCCGGTGGCGGCGATGCCTTGCAGGTGCTTGTCGCTGAGGTTGCGCGTGCCTTTGCAGGTGCCTTGCACGCCTGTGTGGGATACCAATACCGGGCGCGTAGCCATGGTCAGTACATCGTCTATCAGCGGCCGTGAGGCATGCGCCAGATCGATCAGCATGGCTTTCTCTTGCAGGCGTTTGACCACCTGGCGGCCCAGTGGGGTGAGGCCGCCTTTTTCCAGGCCGTGTGCGGAGCCGCCCACTTCATTATCGAAGAAGTGGGTCAGGCCGGTGATGCGAAAGCCAGCGTCATACAGGCGGTCGACGTTGGCCAGCTGGCCTTCGAGTGGATGCAGGCCTTCGGTGGCGAGAACCGCGGCAACCCGCTGTGGGTCTTCCTGCCAGGCGCTGATAAAGCGGGATAAGTCGCTGCGTGTTCTGATCAGCACCAGACGGCCGTCGCTGTTGGCGCTGGCTTCATTAAGCTTGTGCGCCTGGTACAAGGCGCGTTGCAGCAGGCTACCCCAGGTTTCCTTGGGCCAGCGCTGGGCCATGGCCAGCAGGGTGATGTTGTCGGTCTCGCCGCTGTTGCGCTCGTAGTTGATGCCGCGCGGCGTCTTGGTCACGGTGGAGAATACCTGTAGACCGACGCGACCTTCGAGCATGCGTGGCAGATCGGAGTGGCCAAAGTCATAGCGCTTGAGCAGGTTGCGCTCCCACAACAGCACGTCATCATGCAGGTCGGCGATAAACAGCTGTTGATGCAGCTGTTTAGCCGGTTCGCTGGCTGGGTAGGGGGCGGGGGACTCGACGCTGTTCATCTTGCGGTCGAGTAATGAGGGCAGGGCGAAGACGCTGCCGGCCGCGATCAACAGGATTATCAGCAGGGTGATCAGAATCTTGCGCATAGAGAAGTGCTATCCGGGCGTTGTTGTGCGCAGCACTCTAACAAGAGTGAGTAAAAATGTGATGGATAGCGAGCGGACCGTTCTGGGTGGTTAAAACGCAGCAGATCGTAAGGGGTTAGCCGCAGATACAGTCGCGACCTTGCTGCTTGGCTTGGTACAGCGCGCTGTCGGCGCGAGCGATTAAACCCTGCAAGCTGTCCTTGGGCTGCATCTGCGCCAGGCCAATGGAAACGGTAACGCCGGGCAATACGCCGATAGGGGAGTGAAATGAACTGGCATGGTGCAGTGCCTGGCGTAGTCGCTCGCCAATGCTGTGCGCTTCTTCACGGCCAATTTCCGGCAGCAAAATGACAAACTCCTCACCGCCAAAGCGGGTCAGGCTGTCTTTGGGGCGTAGCTGATTACGCAGTGTGTGGGCCACCAAACACAGTGCATAGTCGCCGGCGAGGTGGCCGTGTTGGTCGTTGTAGGCTTTGAAGTGGTCGACATCCAGCATCAGCATGCACAGGGGTTTTTCATTGAAGGCGCTGCGGGTGCTTTCGCGCTCAAAGATGCGCTCCAACCAGCGGCGATTGTAGGCTCCGGTCAAAGCGTCGATATTGGCCGTTTGTTCGCTGTCGACAATGATTCTGTTGCCTTTGCGCACGCGGTCGCAGAGCAACTCGAGCATGTTCTGCATCAACTCGGGTGATTGCTGGAATAAGTTGAATAGAGATTCGCGGTGCAGGCGCAACACGCAGCAGGAATCGGTCGCCACCACGTAGGCAGACGGATGTTCATTGTCGATAAAGCTGATTTCACCGGCGCAATCGCCGACCTTTAAGGTGCTGACCGCTTGGCTATCGAGCGAGCCGAGGTAGACCTTGAGTTGGCCCTTGAGCAGCAGGTAGAGGTATTGGTTGCGGTTGAAGGGCGACAGCAGTACCTCGCCGGGCTCCAAATCGCAGGCGCGAAACTCCTTCAGCAGCTGGTTGATGCTGCTGGCCGCGACGTTGTTGAACAGTCGCAGGTGACGAAGCTCTTGCAGGTCGGCCTGCCAGGTGGCGTTTTTCATCGCGAAGGCAGGTGTGGCTGAATTTTTGATGGGCCGGGCATCGCTAACGCTCCCTGCATTAAGGACGAGTACCAAGCCTGACCATATTCCGCTGCTTGGGACCTGACAATCCTTGTGGGAGTCTTTGGCGACCAATGGTCTTTAAGTTGAATGATTGGTCACAATTTGGCGCGATCCTTGCGCCGTCTGTTGCTCACTCGGTGTGGTGCAGTTCTATGGCCACGGGAAATACTGCCAGGCGCTTGGTTACGGTTTCGGCTAGGGCGGTGTCGTGGGAGGGTAGGTAAATGTGCGCGACTTGGCCGCGCTTATCGTCGCTACGCACGTCCACGCGCAGGCGCTGATCGAGCTCCGCCAGCACTGTCTGGTAAACGCGACCAATGGCGTCGAAGCGCAGCGCAGGCTTAAAGGTTTTGCCCACGGCGGTTAGCGGAATAGCGTCGATGACCCAGGCATCCTTGGGTATGGCGGCGCGCTCCGGTATGTGTTCAGCGGCATGTGCCAGCAGCTCGGCTTCGCTGGCCTGGGCGCCGGGTTTGAGTTGCACATAGACTACCGGCAGCTCGCCGGCCTTTTCGTCAGGCTTGCCCACTGCCGCAGCCATCGCTACGGCGGGGTGCTTGTGCAGTGCCTCTTCAATCATCTGCGGGTCGATATTGTGGCCGCCACGGATGATCAGGTCTTTGCTGCGCCCCGTCAGCCAGACGTAGCCATCTGCATCGATGCGGCCCAGGTCGCCGGTGTTGAACCAGTCGCCATCGACCCAGATGCCGGTGTTCTTACTGCTTTGCAGATACCCCTTGAATACCGTGGCGCCGCGGATGCACAGGTTGCCGATTTCATTGCGGCCGGCCTCTCTTAAAAAGTTTCCCTGTTCGTCGAGCACCTTGATTGCCACTTGGCAATACGGCATTGGCAGGCCGATTGAGCCGGGACGGCGTTCACCTGCCGGTGGGTTGGCGCAACTGCCACAGGTGCCTTCGGTGAGGCCGTAGCCTTCGATCAGGGTCAGCCCGGTTTTACGCTCGAATTGGTGGATCAGCTCTACCGGCATCGGCGCAGCGCCGCATAACGCGTATTTCAACGAGCTAAGATCATGGCCTTCGCTCGGCACTTGTAGCAGGCCGGCATAGATGGTCGGCACGCCGCTGAAGAAGCTGACCTTGTACTGTTCAATGATCGTCCAGAAATTACTGATCAAATTGGGGTTGCGGTAACCCTGCGGGGTGGCCAGCAATACCTCGGCGCCGCCAATAAAGGCCGTCAGGCCGGTAACGATCACCGCGTTGACGTGAAACAGCGGCAGGCCGCAGAGGGTGACATCGCCCGGTGCAAAGCCGGTGACCAGGTTCATGCTGTAGGCCATGGCCACTTCGTTGGCGTGGCTATGTGGCGCCAGTTTCGGTGTGCCGGTGGTGCCGCCAGTGTGGAAGTAGCTGGCAATGTCGTCCGGCGCGATGACGCGACCGCTTTCCAGGTGATCATCCGGGCAGCTGGCAATTAGCGTATCGAAATCCAGCACGCCATTCGGCAATGCCCCGCGCTGCGCCTTGGTAGCGCTGCGCTGCGGTTCTGGCAGCAGGTTGGCCATGTCCACGCAGATGATCGCTTTGAGGGTAGGTAGTTGCTCACGCAAACCTTCGATTTTTGCCCACAGGTCGGTACCGGGGAAGGGCGCTAGTGTCACCAGTAGCTCGGAGTCCGAGGCCTGGATCAGCTCGGCGATATGTTCCGGGTCGAGTAGTGGGTTGATCGCATTGACGATCCCTGCCGCTTCGCCACCCCAGATGGTGAAGTGGGTGTGCGGCAGGTTGGGCAGCAGAAATGACACTGCTTTGCCCGGGCGCAGGCCCAGGCGGTGGAAGGCGTTGGCGGTCTGGGTGATTTTACCGAGCAATTGACGGTAACTGAGGCGGTAGGCCGCCTCGTCAGTGCTGCCCTGGAGAATAAATGACAGCGCCGGCGCATCAGGTTGTCGAGCTGCGGCGCGGCTGATCAGCTCAAAGGTGCTGGCCGGCAGGTCGCGCTCGGCCAGGGGTGTTTGTTCAATCAGCTGGATGTCATGCAGGGTCTTGATCGCAGGGATGGCGGGCATAGGTATTCTCGTTGGCAGGCGGTCAACTGTTGAACCGTTGCTCCAGCCAGTCAGCAATGTCGCGGATTTCCTCGTTAACCACCTCGTGGCCCATCGGGTAATCACGCCACTGTACGCTGACCCCGGCGGTGCTCAGGTAGTCGCGGGCTGCGCGGCCCATGGCCGGCAGAACTATGTCGTCGAATGTGCCATGCAAGCAGAGGACCGGCAGTTGTTTTTTTGTATCCGCCAGGCTGATCTCGTCGCTGAAGGTCGGCGCATAGGTCGATAGGGCCATCACGCCGCCAAGGGCGAACTGCCAGCGCAGAAACGCCGTGTGCAGTACCACGGCACCACCCTGGGAAAAGCCGGCGAGGACGATCCGCGCCGGATCAATGCCGCTGTCACGTTGCGCTTCGATCAGCGCGATCACCTGTTGTGCGGAGGCTTCCAGCTGTTCGCGGTTGATCGCCCGAGCCGGGCTCATGGCCAGGATGTCGTACCAGCTGGGCATGGCGTAGCCACCATTGATGGTGACGGGTTGGGTGGGAGCTTGCGGCAGGACGAAACGGGTGCTGTTTAAACGTTGCTGCAAAGCCTCGGCGACGGGCATGAAGTCGTAGCGGTCGGCACCCAGGCCGTGCAACCAAATGACGCACGCGTCGGCTGCAAGTGTGGGCTCAAGGATCAATGGTTCGCTCATCGGAGGCTCCGCGGTGGTGCGTGCGCGCTGATTCAGTGCGCATGAAATTTAAGGGGGTGGCGGATCTGGAAAGAAGATGTCGCCAGGCTGCAAGTTTTACTATTGACCTCGCCGTATGGTGCTAAAAGTGCGGCGCTGGTACGGGCTTTGCTATACACCTTAGGGACTGATGACGTTGCCGGGTAGTGGTAACACTGCTACCCACTTGGGCACGGAGCAGACTGAAATGTCTTTGCCGGCGTTTCACAGATTCGCATCGCGATGCATGCTGTGCGACAAGTCACTTGCTATCTGTCTCAAGCCCATTCAAATAATGGGCGGGTAAGAGTTTATGGCCGCTGGAGCAATCGGCAACTAAACTCGCGCTAAGGTTTGATCCCCGGTTGAGTGCGTTGCTGCCGACACACTCAGCGAGCCCCATAAGGGTACGGTGGTAGAACCGAGACTCCAAACACAACAAAAGCAACTGGAGGTTTTAATGAAGATGGTGAAATCCACATTGGCAGTACTGACCACCGCCGCTGTTCTCGGTGTCAGCAGTTTTGCTCAAGCCGGCGCTACTCTGGACGCGATCCAGAAGAAAGGTTTTGTACAGTGCGGCATCAGCGATGGTCTGCCTGGCTTCTCCTACGCTGATGCGAAAGGCAACTACATGGGCCTCGACGTTGACGTATGCCGCGCTGTTGCTGCTGCGGTGTTCGGCGATGCAACCAAGGTTAAGTACAGCCCATTGACCGCCAAAGAGCGCTTCACCGCGCTGCAGTCTGGCGAAGTTGACATCCTCTCGCGTAACACCACCTGGACCAGCTCGCGTGATTCCGGTCTGGGCCTGAACTTTGCCGGCGTCAACTACTACGACGGCCAAGGCTTCCTGGTTAACAAGAAACTCGGCGTTTCTAGCGCCAAAGAACTCGATGGCGCGACTGTCTGCATCCAGGCAGGTACCACCACCGAGCTGAACCTCTCCGACTACTTCCGTGCCAATAACCTGAAGTACACCCCGATCACCTACGACACCTCGGACGAAAGCGCCAAGTCGGTTGAAGCGGGCCGTTGCGACGTGCTCACCTCCGATCAGTCGCAGCTGTACGCACAGCGCATCAAGCTGGCCGACCCAGAGTCGTATGTTGTACTGCCGGAAGTGATCTCGAAAGAGCCACTGGGCCCGGTCGTACGCCAGGGTGACGAAGAATGGTTCGACATCGTGCGCTGGTCGCTCTACGCGATGGTCAACGCTGAAGAACTGGGCGTGACGTCGGCGAATGTCATGGAAATGTCCAAGTCGACTAAAAACCCTGACATCGCTCGTTTGCTGGGCGCTGAAGGCGAGTTCGGCAAAGACCTGAAACTGCCGAAAGACTGGGCTGTTCAGATCGTCAAGCAAGTGGGTAACTACGGCGAAAGCTTCGAGCGTAACGTCGGTGTTGGCAGCGATCTGAAGATCGAGCGCGGCCTCAACGCCCTGTGGAACAAAGGTGGTCTGCAGTACGCACCGCCGGTGCGCTGATCCCGCTGCCAGCTACTCGTCCTGAGTGGCTGGCATTGTTCTGATTGATGTGAACTTCATGCCCGCAAATGCGGGCATGAAGGTTCCAAGAGGGCTCCTATGCAAACCACTGCAAATGTCCCGCGTCCCGGTGGGTCGGTTTGGACCGACCCCAAGGCGCGTGCCTGGCTATTTCAAATTCTTGCCGTTATCGCCGTTGTGGCGCTCGGCTGGTTTTTGTTTGATAACACCCAAACCAACTTAGAGAAGCGTGGGATCACCTCCGGTTTTTCCTTTCTTAATAACAGCGCCGGTTTCGGCATTGCTCAACACCTGATCGACTACGACGAAAGCAACTCCTATGGGCGTGTTTTCGTGGTGGGCCTGCTCAACACCTTACTGGTGTCGGTGATTGGTATTGTTCTGGCGACACTGTTGGGTTTCATATTGGGTGTGGCGCGTCTGTCGCCCAATTGGTTGATCAGCAAGCTGGCAACCGTGTACATCGAGATCTTCCGTAATATCCCGCCACTGCTGCAGATTTTCTTCTGGTACTTCGCCGTTATGCTTTCCCTGCCAGGACCGCGGCAAAGCATGGGCGTAGGCGAGACGTTCTTCCTCAACAGTCGTGGCCTGTATATGCCGGCACCGAGCCCAGGGGACAACTTCAGCCTGTTTGCCGGTGCAGTAATCGTTGCGATTATCGGCGTGGTGCTGCTGTCGCGTTGGTCGAAGGCGCGGTTCGAGGCCACCGGTCAGCTGTTCCCTGTGTCATTGGGGGCGATTCCGTTGCTGATTGGCCTGCCAGGCCTGGCGATTCTGTTAGGCGGTAACCCGCTGCAGTGGAGTGTGCCAGCGCTGACGGGCTTTAACTTCTCGGGCGGCTGGGTGCTGATTCCCGAGCTGATGGCCCTGACCCTGGCATTGACCATCTACACCGCCGCGTTTATCGCTGAAAACGTGCGCTCTGGTATTCAGGCGGTTAATCACGGCCAAACCGAAGCGGCGCGCTCTTTGGGCCTGCCCGCCGGCAAGACCTTGCGTCTGGTGATTATTCCGCAAGCGTTGCGGGTGATCATTCCGCCGCTGACCAGCCAATACCTGAACCTGGCGAAGAACTCCTCGCTGGCCGCTGGTATTGGTTATCCGGACATGGTCTCGCTGTTCGCCGGTACGGTGCTCAACCAGACCGGGCAGGCGATCGAGGTGATTGCGATCACCATGAGCGTATACCTGGCGATCAGTATCAGCATTTCCATGCTGATGAACTGGTACAACAAGCGCATTGCGCTGATCGAGCGGTAAGGAGCAGCCATGCAAACTCATACATTCAAACCTGATTTACCGCCACCGGCGCTCAGCGTCGGTGTCGTGGGTTGGCTGCGGGCCAATCTGTTCTCTAGCTGGTTCAACACCCTGCTAACGTTGTTCGCCGCGTATTTGGTGTGGCTGATTGTGCCGCCGTTGATCCAGTGGGCGTTGATTGATGCAGATTGGACCGGTACTACCCGTGCCGATTGCACCAGTGGCGGTGCTTGCTGGGTGTTTGTGCAGCAGCGCTTCGGCCAGTTTATGTACGGCTTCTACCCGACTGAACTGCGTTGGCGCGTTGACCTGACCCTGTGGCTGGCGATCATCGGTGCTGCACCGCTATTTGTGCCGCAAATGCCACGCAAGGCCATGTATGGCCTGGTGTTCTTGGTGGTTTACCCACTGCTTGCGTACTGGTTACTCCATGGTGGCTTCCTGGGCTTAGCAACAGTGCCTACCAGCCGTTGGGGGGGCCTGATGCTGACCCTGGTGATCGCTGCTGTCGGTATTGCGGGTGCGTTACCGCTGGGCATTATGCTGGCACTGGGTCGGCGCTCGGATATGCCGGCCATCCGGGTGATCTGCGTCACCTTTATCGAGTTCTGGCGCGGGGTGCCGTTGATCACCGTGCTGTTTATGTCCTCGGTAATGTTGCCGTTATTTCTGCCCGAAGGTATGAGCTTCGACAAGCTAATGCGGGCATTGATCGGGGTGATCCTGTTCCAGTCGGCCTATATCGCCGAAGTGGTGCGTGGTGGCCTGCAAGCGATACCCAAAGGCCAGTACGAGGCCGCTGCGGCCATGGGCCTGGGCTATTGGCGGATGATGGGCCTGGTGGTTTTACCGCAAGCCCTGAAGCTGGTGATCCCCGGCATCGTTAACACCTTTATTGCGTTGTTCAAGGACACCAGTCTGGTGATCATCATCGGCCTGTTCGACCTGCTCAACAGTATCAAACAAGCCACCACCGATCCGGCTTGGCTGGGCATGGCCACTGAAGGCTATGTGTTCGCCGCCCTGATTTTCTGGATTTTCTGTTTTGGTATGTCCCGCTACTCCCAACACCTGGAGCGCAAGCTGGACACCGGCCATAAGCGTTAGGAGACCTTTCAATGCCTGAAGCAATCAAACAAACCAGCGCCGAGCCGATGATCCTCATGGAGGGCGTGCACAAGTGGTACGGTCAGTTCCATGTGCTCAAGGACATTAACCTGAACGTGCAGCAGGGCGAGCGTATTGTTCTCTGCGGTCCGTCCGGTTCCGGCAAGTCCACCGCGATTCGCTGCCTTAACCGTTTGGAGGAGCACCAACAGGGCCGCATCATCATCGACGGCACCGAGTTGACCCACGACCTCAAACACATCGAGGCGGTGCGTCGTGAAGTGGGCATGGTATTCCAGCACTTCAATCTGTTTCCGCACCTCACCGTGTTGCAGAACTGCACCCTGGCGCCCATGTGGGTGCGCAAGATGCCAAAGCGCGAGGCAGAAGAAGTGGCCATGCACTACTTGGAGCGCGTTCGCATTCCGGAGCAAGCTCACAAGTATCCGGGGCAACTGTCCGGTGGTCAGCAGCAGCGTGTGGCGATTGCCCGTGCGCTGTGCATGAAACCTAAGATCATGCTGTTCGACGAGCCGACCTCGGCCCTCGATCCGGAAATGGTCAAGGAAGTGCTGGATACCATGGTGGGCCTGGCTGAAGACGGCATGACCATGCTCTGTGTGACCCACGAGATGGGTTTTGCCCGCACCGTGGCAAACCGGGTTATTTTCCTCGATAAAGGCGAGATCGTTGAACAGAACGAACCAGAAGCCTTCTTCACCAACCCGCAAAACGAGCGTACCCAATTGTTCCTCAGTCAGATCATTCACTGAGATTCAACGGCTGTAAAAAAAGGGAGCCTTCGGGCTCCCTTTTTTATGGCCTGTGTCCCGTCCTGAATAAGGTTTACACCTTTATGTCCTTTTTCAGGACTAGACACTGCCATCCAAGGCGGCGGCCTTGCGCGCCGTCGCTGCGCGACGTTAAAAATGGCTCCTGGCCATTTTTTATGCGTTCAGCTGGATGTCTAGTTGCCGTGCGTTCAGTTGTTTTCAGGCCATAGGCGCAGCGGCTTGCCTTGGGCGGGCCACAGGCGCAGTTGCTCGGTGGCGGAAAAGTCCCAGCGTTGAACGCTGCTCAGGCTGTCGAGAAAGCGAGCTTCTTGCTCCATCAACGCCGGTGCGCACATTTTGCGCGTGCTGCCGGCGGCGCTGAAGCTGAGCTTATCGCCCTGCAGGGTGTAACCGGCAAACCAGTGATTGCAGCCGGCGTTGCCATAGGCACGGCCATCGTCACCGAGGGTGATGGTCAGGTGGCTGCGGTCGATCAGCGGGCGTTCGCCAATCCATTCCACCAGGTAGGTGTGTTCGGTTTCCAGCTGTGGCGCAGCTGTGGCGCAGCCCACGCGCCCG
>Ga0070747_1001097_pt1 | contig 13467 bp, 11 predicted proteins | sample VirMetDEL_Mar_31_FD_77321 | JGI IMG/M metagenome (GOLD analysis project Ga0070747, IMG submission 77321) | Aqueous microbial communities from the Delaware River and Bay under freshwater to marine salinity gradient to study organic matter... | ecosystem: Environmental > Aquatic > Marine > Coastal...
GGAGCGCGTTATGAGATACAGCGGTAAGAGTAATAATTGGGGGCTTGCTGTTGGTGGTCCTGCTCATGGAGACCTAATAGTGTTCTCCGGAATGATCTATCGTATCCCGCGAGTGCGTGACTTAGAAAACTTTACAAAAGTATCAGACAACGTGGGTGCCATGATTAGCATAGACTACCACGAGTACAAGTACACAGTAGATAACGCTGGCGAGTGTATGTGGGTTTATATAGTAACAGACCCTGATGAAGCAGAAGACATGGCGGATACAGCATGAGCACACCTTATAAACCAACTACTGCCCAGATCATTGCGTTGGACAAGTGGGAAGCCCGCGTCAAAGATACGCCTAACGCTTGGTTTGATGCACCGCTTGTAGCTGTCTCGAAAGAGCGCCCAAGGACAGGCAAGTCAGGCCACATGTATACGCCAAAGAAGACGCAAGACTTTGAGCGGGCTATCGCTAGCTGGTATAAGAAGTCTGGCAACAAGATTTTCACACACGCGCTTGAGGTCACGATCAACATCAAGACCGTCATCCCAGAAAGCTGGCATTCAACTAAGCGTTTGCTGGCTCTGCGTGGGCTACTACTCCCCACTCGTGGGGATTTAGACAACCAGATCAAAGCAATAACAGATGGCCTGAACGGGGTCGCCTACTTAGACGACGTGCAGATAAACCGCATTATAGCGGTACGCACATACGGAACAAAAAGCAATATCCATGTGATGATCCAACCTATCGGACTGTCATCACAAGAGGTTGAGCAAGCACTCTACACACTGAAAGCAGCACACAATGACCAACGGAAAACTTATAAAGGCCGCGCTTAAATGGGCTAAGGATGGCGTACCAGTGTTCCCTTGCGGGCCTAATAAGGCACCGCTTACCACTAACGGGCACTTAGACGCCAGCACTGACCCCGCTCAAGTAGCATTCATGTTTGAAGAAATGCCGGAAGACACGATGATTGGTGCCCAGATGGGCAAGACCAGCGGGCTATTTGCGTGTGACTTCGACCTGTATAAAGCAGGCGCAGAAGACTACATGCGGTATCTCATCGACAAGGGTCTGCTAACAGAGACACAGACACACCTTACGATGTCTGGCGGTCTGCACATGATCTACCGTAGTGACCAGCAGCCCAACGTCAAGCCTGCTATAGGCGTTGAGATTAAGGGTGAGGGTGGGTACGTTATAGTACCGCCTTCCAACGGGTACACCATTGAGTCCACTGGCATCGCGCAGGCCGACCCCGCGCTAATTGCTGAGTTGCTGCGCTCACAAAAGCAGAGTTCAACCTCGACCGTTGACCACCTAAAGCGCCAAGTTTTATCCGGCAAAGCATTCCATGACCCACTGGCGCAGATCGCCGCACGGCGCTCAGCGTCTGGTTGGTCAGTAGAGAAAGTTCAGCGCGAGTTGCTGGACGTACTAGGTGCTAGTGCAGCTAGCGCACCAAGCCACCCGCGTCACGAGCGCTGGTTAATTCTGATTGAGGATAGAGGCGAAGAGCTATCCCGAATAGTGGGGACTGGAAATGAGAAGTTTAATTCCAACGCAAAGACAGAAAGAGCGAAAGCAAAGGTCGGAAGTGATACTTTTAATGGACTTGCTAGAGACACTAGCTCGTTCTTCAATGACAGGGGATCGAGTGACGAGAGTGAAGACGAGGCTGGCTCTAGCGAACCTGATGAAGAAGATGACGTGGTTGGAGACTGGCCTTTCGCGGCGTCTGGTTACAGTGCTTCAACGAGACGAGATATTAGTAGCCAAAAGTATATCGCGTACCCATTCTTCGCAGAGCGGGAGAGCGTCCTGATTGCAGCGGAACCGAAGGCAGGTAAGACTGCAATCGCTCTGACCATTGCAGCAGCCGTAGCAAGCGGTACTGGCTTTGGTGACGCAATCCAGATCGCTGAGCCACGTCCTGTCCTGTACTTCACACTAGAGGGCGCACGGGCAGTAGAGCTACGTCTAGAGGCGATGCGCGTTGACTGCGAGAACGACAACAAGCCAGAGCCAGAGCTAGACAAGCTATTTGTTATTGACCGCCCGCACAACTTCTTGGAAGCGGACAAGCAGACAGCGAACTGCGCTAACATAGCGCTGCACAGTGCGAAGTGTCAACAAGAGTGGGGAGTAGACTTAGGTCTGATCGTCATCGACACACTGACTAAGGCAATGGCTGGTGGCGATCAGAACAGCGTTGAAGACACGTCGCAAATGTTTGAAATGATCGGCAAGCTCAGGGAGTTTGGAGTTGATGCAACCATCGTATTTATCCACCACTTATCTAAATCAGGCAATGTTCGAGGGTCTACAAACATCGAAGCCGAAGTCGATGTCGTCCTCGGAGTGGCTAAGATTAAAGACAGCAGCGACGTATGGCTCAACATCCGCCGCGCGCGCTCTATTGACGACGACACAAGTTACCGCTGGGCTTTCAAAAACGTCGATCTGGGAGAGACCGTCCAAGGACACAAGCTATCTGCACCGGTCATGGTCCTCCAAGGAGCAGAAGCCCCCACTGGTGGGGAGAACAATGCCCGTGATAATGTGCGCTGGGCGGCAATTTGCAAAGCACTCGTTACTCTTGGAAATGGTGAACATGATGTCTCGCAAGTAGTCCGCGTGCTTCACGAGTACGTCGCAGCACCAGTAGGCAAGCGGCCTAACTATTTCACAGCAGCAGTGCAGACGCCGCTCAAAGAAATGTTTGGTAAGAAGTTCTCGTGGGCGTTTGGAGAGGCACATATGACCTTGCTCCGTAACGCCGACGAGAGTATTAAGGGTATCCAAATACGCGGTGTCTAGAGCCGCTGGCGCATAAGGTCCAGTAACCACTGCCCACCGTCAGCACCTTTACCAAGGATTTGCGAACCTACGGAAGGCGGTGCGTTAGGGTCTGTGTCAGTAGGCCCGCCCATTAGACCAGCACCAGTACCACCAGCTATAGGAACAGCCTTAGACATTTCTTGCCCTGCCTGCACAGCGTTAAGGGCTGAGCTATCCCCACCGCGCGTTAAGTACGCAGCACCCTCAGCTAAGTTAGAGCGCCCTACCTCACTTGCAGTAGGAGTCATCTGTTGTCCTGTAGCACGTTGCAGCAAGCGGCGAAGTGCAAAGGGCGCACCCATACCACCACTACTGTCGAGCGCCATGCGCGTGTCGATTGCCAAGTCACTACCAACGCGGGTTTTAGTAACACCGCTTAGATTTTCCATACCAGCGGCAATAGCCTCTTCTGATCTGTTCATGTTGACAAGCTCAGTAGTGCGCTGACGCATGACATTTACTGCGTCGTCGCCTATTACCGCAGCTAGATCATCTAGTCTACCGTCGCGTAGAGCGCTTGCAGGATCACTAGCACTCTTAGCTAGTGAGTACATTCTGAACCTACCGCCCTCACCAAAGGCTTGCGTTGATAGCGCAGAGTGGTTGCCCTGCAAAAAGATTTCAGCGTCTGCACCGTCGAGACCGGTTTTAGATATGATACTTTGTCCGAACTCATACGCATTGCGCGCAGCTTCCAAGTCACCGTAGGTGTTCTGCAACGTAGCGAACGTGCTGTTGCGGCGCAGTAGTGTGTTCAAGTAGTTCTGCGCAGCTTGCAAGTTACGTGTTGGCAGTGCTGTTGTGTTAGCGTTAGAGGCGTTGGCGCGGATGCGCCGATACACTTCGTTACCTAGTTCTTTGCGGATTTCGTTGACTTCGCGCATAGTCACGTTCTCACGGCCAGCAGGCCCTTGCACAATCTCCATGATGCGGGTTAGGTCATCGCTAGCTGTTGTGGTAGTATCGTCAACCAGTCGTGTGATGCTGTCCCGAAGAGTGGGGACTGCCTCAGAGTATCGTGCATTGTCCATAGCGTTAAACAAGTCGTCGTACTTAGGTCTAAGAGCCTTCTGAGACTGATTGATAAATGAGTCAAACTGGGTCGGTGTGCGTACATCGGGCGATCTGATTGCGGTCAACATAGCGTCTCGGTAGTCAAACTCCATAGCGCGACGAGTAGACAACAGCGCTGCGCCTTGCCGCTGGATAGCTGGATCAGGTGACGTCATCAAGTTTTGCAAGCGCGGTGTTAAGTTTGGATACAAATCTGAAATGATTTTATCTGCACCCATGTCATCGACAATCCCGATTGCCTGCTTAAGCGGTAGGTCTTGCCCGTTCTGTGCTGCGGACGCTCGCATAGATGCGTACAACTGGTCGCCAATCTCTCGCTGAATTTCGTTAGTGCCGCGACCTTTTACGATGCGATAAGCACCGCCTAGACCTTTAAATACTGCCGCGCCTACGCCAGCAAGAGCAGCAGCACCTAGACCAGCACCTACAGACTCACGCAAAGATGAGTCTGAGTTGAGTTCGTAGAACACTTCTTCACCAAATGCAGACATCATAGCAGGCAAGACAATGCTACCTGCCTTCATTGTTGACGATATAGCCATCGACGGACCAATGCCCAGCATAATTGAGCCAGCAACGTCGCCAGCTAGCGACGCCATTTTGTATTCTTCTCTAGCTGAAGCGAGGTTTAAGTTGACGTTGTTCTTGGCTTCTTCACCAGCAGCGTTAGCTTGTTCTTGGTTACCGCCTGCAAGTAGAGTATTGACGCTAGCTTTGCCGCCAGCCAAGGTGTCGGCAAGACCGCCTAGTGTGCGGTCAGCCATTGTTTGAGCGCCAGCTTCGCTAGCACTTTCGGCGCTCCTAGACAGTAGGTCCAAAGTCCGGTCAACTGGTAGCATGGTTGAGGCAGCGATGTATGCGCCGCCTGCTATGTTGTCCTTAACCGTCCCGCCAATTTCTACCATGTAGTCAGCAATAGCGCCTAACGCTGGAGCAGTCTCTAGCACGGGCGCTTCTGGTGGTGCTTCGTTGACAGGCAAACCAAACTTGTTAGCCAGCGCAGACATCATAGGGGCACCGCCTGCCGCCTCGCCTGCATTTTGCATAAACTCAGCAATGGCTCCACCGTTGCCCCCACCAGTGGGGACACTATTTTCTGCGTTAGCAACGGGACCGACTGGTGCAGGTTGTTCCATAGTACCAATAGACACTTGACCGTCGTCGTTTTGCGCAGACTGTCTAGCGAACTCTTGCGCAGTTTGTTTTCCAGCAGTACCGATTTCGATGTCAGCCATGATTACTCACCTCCTGCGAATGTAAATCCTGGAATGCCGTAAGTCATGTACTCTCGACTTCCATCTGGATAAATTGCTATAAAGAAGTCGCCTTCTGCAATCTTACCGTCTGCTGCCAGTACATCAGTCATTTCTCTGACAGTAGCTAAGTCAGCGGGACCGTTAGGCAGGTTTATCACAGGGAAAATGTCTGACCGCTGTTGATTGTCAGTAACGAATTTCTCCATAGCTGCCTTGTCATAGTAGCTAGCGTCATTCTGGTGCTCATTAAGATACTGGTCGCGCAACCGCGACTGTTCTTTAAGCATTTCAGCGCCGCGCAGGTGGTACTGTGAGACCATGAGAAGGTTAGTACGGGTGTCACTAGCGTTAGCTCCTGACAGCAAGTACATCTTGGCGTCAAAGTCAGACGACGAACCAGAACCAACAACACGGAATGTCCCGACAGACTTCTTAGCGATTGACTGGACAACCCGAAGTGGGCCACCTTCCTCAGTTAGCAGACCAAGGTCAACACCAAAGGTGTTAGCTAAGTTAGTCAGCGGTAACATGAACTTCTCTTCGATGACACCACTTTGGAAAGCAGGGTCCATAGCTGCCTGACGCATGATGCGCATGTCAGCCGCCAGCCGTTCGCTCTTGTTAAGCTCCGTAGTGATTATCTCGTTCTGCGCGGCGATTTCTTTAAGCCTTATTTCCTGCTGTGGGTTAGATGGTTGGTTAGCAGGCTGGACTACACCAGACTTGTTACGCTGTGAGGCGTCCCACTGCGCTTGCTCGTCTGGCGTTAGTGTTTCACGAAACTCGTACTCAAGCTGTGAAGTTGGTTTGCCAGTAGCAGTAGAAAGCTGGTCAAGCCCAGTGCTAATCTCAGACGCAGTTGTAGCGTTTGATATAGCGTCTACAAGCTCTGGGCTACCGCCATTAGCTGCGGCAAACTGCCCGAAGCTAGCAGCGCTAGGCAGTACGTCGCTGTCCCCACCAGTGGGGGCTTCATAGTCTATAAACTTCTTGACAGTGTCTTCAAACAACTGTCCTGTAGCAGTGCGAATAATTTGCGCGCCAGCAGGGTTAGTGCCTTCGATTGAAGCCGCCAACATTTCGCGGTTTTCGGCAGACATGTCGTAGTTGTCACCAGTACCACCAGACGACAAAGATGCTGTCATAGCTTGAGATAGAGCAGCGGTGCCGGAAGCACCTTGATAAGCTAACCCAGCTATTTCACCAAGACCCATATTGCTTGCCATAGTATGCAAGCTATCAGCCCGTGCGCGTTCAATTTGCGCATCAGCTTGGGCTTGCTCTTTCGCATCAAGCGCGGCGTATGCCTCGCTCTTACGATTGAAGACACCGCTCAAGTCAGCGGTTCCTCGTGTCAGGTATCCTAGACCTTCGGCAAATGCCTCTGTCATAGAGCGACGACGAATAGCGCGCTCTTCATCAGAGAGGTCAGAAGTGCCGTAGATTTTGTCCAAGAAGGTCTGGACAGTCCCAGCAGATTCTCCGCCACCCCCGCTGTCGGGAGGAGTAGCAGCGGAAGCAGACGATGTCTGGGACTGTCCTGCGCCCCCAGCAGGCGCGTTATCATATGTACCCATGCTGTAGTCCCCACCAGCGGGGACAGCGGTTGGGGTCGGTGTCGGTGTCGCCTGCGCAGCCGTGTCAGGGTACTGAAACTGGTCGGGACTACGGGTCTCTCTAGGAGGGTACTGGAATTGGTCAGGACTACGGATTTCTGGGCCATAGTCGCCAAGCATATACTCAGCCATCGGGTTGAGCGGTTGGCTAGCGTCCTGACCCATGTTCGTGAACAAGGACGGGTCTTGACTACGCATTCTAGCTACGTTGTCTTGTACGCCCATTGGATCAATCTCTTCGCCAAAGGACAGCATTTCTTGGTCGCCACCAAAGACAGCGTCAGCGCCGTAGAAGTCTCTGTAGATTTCTGTAGCTAGAGCCTCACGCTTACCACGGGCACGACCATCAGAGCGCTCGTAATACTGGTCTTGAAGCGCAGCGTACTCTGCCGCACTTTGTGGATCACCGCCCATAATGCGGTCATACGCAACGCGCTCAGAGCCTTGAAACTCATGGATGCTGAAACTAACTTGGTCGCCAAGGTCGTTAGCGTCTTTGCCCATACGATCAGCAAAAGAGCGTAGGTTGTCAAGGCGGTCTAAGCGGTGCTGGAACGCACCGAAGGAGCCTTCTGACGCATTGAACGCAGTTGGATTGCCACCGCTTTCAATCATGGCATTAGCTGCCATTCCGACAGCGAATTTAGGGTCGTAGCCCTCTGCAATGAAGCCGTTGATAATAGTTCTAGCTGCCCGTGGATCATAGAGACCACTAGGTGCTTGAGCAGAAACACCACGGTCGAACGTAGCCTGACCGTTACTTGGGCCTGCTGCTGGTCGTTGATACGGGGTGTCCCCACCAGTGGGGGGTCCACCCAGCGCGGTAGCAATACCACGGTCAGCCATAGGAGCTTGGTAGCTAGGTGCTTGGTACGTCTGAGTGTCAGGCAGCGGCTGTTGCGGCTGCTGTGGAGAGTTTGCCCACCCACCCTGCGCGGTTCTATAAGGCTGGCCCGCTGCTGGCCCAGCGTTCGTTCCACCACCTAGCAGATCACCAAGAAGGTCTTGTAGGAAGCTCATTTACTTTCCTCCAGCATAGGTCGATGCGCCAAGCTGTGCGTAGTTGAAAATTCCAGGATTGAACTGCTGGCTACCGGTGCCAGTGGTCTGTCCTTGCAGTGGGTTGCCTTGAAGACCAGCGAGAGCGGTGGCAAGTGACGTGTTCGGGTAGTTGACGTACTGATCGAACTGTCCTGCGCCTTGGCTCAGAATGTTCTGGTTCATCATCTGCTGCTGCCCGCCAGCTTGCTGCTGCTGATTAAGTGCACCTTGACCAAGGTTAAAGCCAGTCTGGGACGCACCGATCAGCGCGTTAGAAGCGTTGGTCTGTTGCCCAAGAGCACCAAGGCTCAAGTTAGCGTTAGACGTGTAGCCCTCCTGCAAGAGGCGGCTAACCATTTCGTTCTCGTTCCGTCCGTAGCGGTCCATAAGTTCAGCTTCGACTAGACCCTGTCGGGCACCGCCATAGGCGCTGGATTGCGCAGCTTGTGCGCGTACATCGTTCAGGCTGCTCGCCTGTTGGTCACGTAGTCGGCTGACGCTGTCAGTGATTACTTGGTCGCGGTACGGGTTGATAAACTGGTTCATCGTGTTGCTAACCGCATAAGGGCTAGCGGCGCTTGTTAAGCCCTGAGTGCCTGCGCTGTAAGCGTTAGCTGACTGTCCGAAGACCCCACCGTCAGTAGGAGTTCCGAAGCCAAGGTTTTGTGGTTGTGCTTGTGCTTGTGCTGGGGCATTGCTGTCGCCAATACTCATGTCATATATCCTTAATAAATGGCTGAGCCATCGCGCATACCGTCGTCTAGTTTTTCACGAGCAATTCGCGCTTTGTTCGCATCCATATTGTCGCGGTGTGCAGTGCTTTCTCTAACAGTGCTGTTGTTGCTAGCAACACTTGTTGCTGCCCCTGTTGATGCTGGTGCAGTACCTTTGGCTTCTCCGAAACCACCAGCCTCTGTCTGACCAGCCAGTAGGTTACCGCTTCTACTGTAGTAGTCAAGAATGCTCTGGCGCTCTGCTTGCTGCTCTGGGGACACACTGAGGTCTCTCATCTGGTCAAAAATCGACCCAGTGGAGTAGCCTTGGATACCCATCGCGTTTGTAGTTGGTTGCACTAAGTTTGTGCCCCCACCAGTGGGGAGACCGTAGGCACCAGCGGCGTCGTTAGCACCTTTGAAAGCTGCCATTTGTTGCGGTGAAAACGCAGCAATAGACTCACCGCGATTTGGTGAGTAATCTAGTCCAGCGGAGCTAAGTGCGCCAGCGATTGCGTTTGCTGACCCTTCTGCAAGCCGAGGGTCGATTTCAACTGATTGCGTGGTGTTTGTTGTACCACCTTTGCCGCCGCCGCCACTGCTCATTGTTCAATCTCCGACCACATTGTTGTGAATTTATGTCTCCAGCCGTGCTGCTTAAGCGCGCGTTCCCAGCCCTTGCGACCAGAGAACGACATGTACTTACAGCCAGCGCCTTTGGCTAGTTCTTCAAAGTGCGCTTTTCTGGAAATGATACCATCTAAGTTTCCGCCAGCAATCATAAAATGCAGGGCTTTGAACTGAGGAAAAACGTTGATCTGACATAAGCAAAAACAGTCATCGAACGTGTATAGCGTCAGATGCTGCTGCAACACCATAGCGGCGATGTCGTCAAACTTGTGGCTGTACTCTGCATGGTGCAGCGCCTGCTCAATTTCCTCACGCCACAGCATAAGGCCCTCCATCATGTCACCGACAGATTCAGCTAAGCTAGGCGGATCAAAGTGTGCGTTCATATTACTAGCCTGTGTTGGGGGAGGTAAGGTTGCCTCAATCCCCACTGGAGGGGACTGGTCGGGTTATTCCTTACCAACATGTGTAGCACAACTTGCTGCGCTTGTCAAGACAAAGTTTATCGCACTTCTTCCCAGTGGAATGAAATATCAGCGGTGACGTTGTTGGTCAGTGCGTAGAAAGTCACGCCAATCACCACCGCATTTGCACCGTCGATGTCGAGGCCAAACGGCAAACGATTGGACAAACCACGGCTTTCGCTGTTGCCTGTTGCCCGACCACCGCCTGCCGCTGCCGCCGCCGATTCAATTACAAAACCATTCGTAAAGCCTTGGCCCACGTCCTGCGAACTCTCCATGATTGAAAAAGGTCCGTCGCTGGTCCAAGTCTCGGTTCCGTCTAGGATTGGGACATAGTGGACCTCACTGTAAACCGTGCCACCCGTAGCGTTTACTTCGTAGCGCAGCGGGCTAAACCGCCCCCTGTTCTCAATACCGTTAAACGTAAGCTTGTGGCGCTGTGCGAAAAGCATCTGCGCGTTGGCTGCGCCGTTTGGAATTGCGACAGTGTTAGCGCCACGACTAAATGGGAACGATTGTAGGTTACTAGCACCGCCCTCAGTCGTAACCTGCGTACAGATTTGCTTTAGTGTTGCTGGTGCAGCAGTAACAGCCGTATTAGTGATTTCGTATCGCGCTGGCAAGTTTGCCGTGGTCATGTAGGTTGTAACCTGTGTGTTAGCGTTTTTGAACGTGTGGACGGTGATTAGCTGCCCTTCAATAACAACGCCCATACGGACCTGTCCGACGCCTAACCACTCAAGGTCAATGGTAAAAATCTGTGCCTTAGTCCAGTCGGCTGTTTTCCTGCTAGCACCGTTGCCGTCTAGCGCGTCTGTGTCCCAGTCAGCTTGGTACACTTTGCGCGCGTCGCTGATAGAGCCAGTAGAGTTTGACCGTAGCAAAACGTAAGTGCCGCCACCGTCTTGCCCGAAGAAGACGCCGTTCTTTGTTTCGCCATAACCAACTAGCTTATTGGTATTAGCTTGAAGCTCTCCAAGGACGCCAGTACAGAAGATTTGCTGCGATTTTCCTGGCTGGTAGCGGAAAAACTCGCGTGTCTGTCGAATTACACTGGCACCGCTTGTAGTCGGGACAGTTAAGTCGGCTGCGCTCTCATCAGGTAGGTGCGTCACAGTGCCACCACTAACGAGTTTTTCAACCCACAACAGCGGCTGTGTGTCGTACTGCAATTGGCTGTCGAAGATCGTCTCAGGGTTACTGACACGAAGCCGCCCAAATGCGTCTAGTTGTTCCATGCCTTGTCCTTTACTTAGCGGATACCATACGTCGTCCTCTGAGTACACCACCGCTTTTAGGACGGGATCGTACATCAATACGCCAGCTTGTCCAGCGCGCTCCATCACACCATCAGTCTGGTGAGGTAGCAGGATCGGCACTGGGTCGTTGTCTACTTTGATGCGTGACTCCGCAACCATAAATTGATACAGTTGCTGCGCCCATTGCTGGGTATCACGGAATTGCGACGGGTTTGGTGGAAGTGCGTTTGACATTATCTACGACCTGTCCCCCCTAGTGGGGATACATCTAGGCGAAGTTCGCCCAATTCACTGTCGGGTGTCACGAAGTCAACCCGTACCTTAACAGACCGACCTAGTGCGCGGGTCGGTACTGGATTGTTATATGGATACGGACCATACGTGTATTCCGTGGCGTTTGGAAACTGTCGCGCGATCAGCGTAAACGTCACGTCGCTAGGTGCTTCGTTGTCGGGGTAGATATAGCGCACAGCCACATTGCTCTCGCCACCAGCTAGCTCAATCGCGCCGCTCTCAACGAAGACCGTGCCGTCAGGCAGAACACCATCAGCCTCGTGTGTATAGATTTCACCAGCGGACGACACCATAATCGGGTCAAGGGTCACGCCTTTGTTCAAACCAGCGGTGCGGTCTAGCCTGCCTGTTGTCCAGTGGTTCTCGACGTAGTCCCAGCAAACGTAGCTGTCTAGCTCAGTTGTCGTTGACCCAAGAGATTGATACAACCACCAAACTTCGGAGAAGTCAGTGTTAGCAAACGCAGATATTTTTGACTTTTGCGCTAGGTCCATGTCGTCATACAGGAAGTCAATCACAGCACATGGTAGCTGTTGAACAGTACCATCAAACAACCAAAAGCTGCGCTCGCCCCACCATACAGCGAAGCGGTCAGTGCTAGTCACAGCCTCTGCCGCTAGGGGTCCGCAGTTCTCGCCTGCTAAGTCTACACTGTAAACGTAAGGAGGGCCGACGTACCTAGCAACGTGTGCATCATTCTCACCAAGGATAAGCACCTGTCGCAATACGTTGATGCAGCGTAGTAACTTGCCTGTTCCTGTCAGCGTTCGATCAATGGCTTGATTATTGACCCGTGGCAACCAGTTGGTACTGTCCTCAATTTCGGAGGTTTGAACACGCCGTGGCTCACCGTCTCCGCCAATGACCATAACTTGACGTTGATCTGTGACAGTTAGGTCTTGTACCGTTGTAGGTGCGTTAGGTAAAAGTGTCATAGTCAGAGAGACTAGGTCAAGCGAGTAAACACCGCCATTGTTGCGTACCCCAGCCAACAAAATTTCACCGAAGTTACCAAAATACCAGCGGTCAGGTGGGGTAGCTGCTGCGCCAGCGAGGTTGTTAGGCACACCATAGTCGCCAAAGCCGTATGGGTTCTGCCCGTAGCCAGACACTACTGACGGGTCTTTAGTAGCGTTGAGTGCCGCGTATCCTGCGTAAGTTATATCAGTGATTACGCCAACTTGATCCATGTGGTAAAGCGCGAGGTTTGAGCCGAATACAACATTTTGGCTTTGCCCTAGATCGCGCCACGCGTAAATATCCCTCACCGCTTCTAGAGCAGGGTCAGCAGTCAATGCTGGAATGTTTACTGTCGAAGAGTCCGTGCGCCGCTGCCACCCACCGATAGGACGAGTAGACCCGTCATGCCAGCGCACTAGGTTTCCGTCTGTCCAGCGGAACTTGCGTGTGTACGGGGTGCCGTTCTTGAGCATACCAGCAGGAAACTTGAGTGGGATAATGGGCATTTCTAGTCCTCACTGGTGGGGAGTTGCTTTAGTTCGTCTAGCTCACGCTGTATGTCTCTTAGTTGATTACCAAGGCTAGCTGCGTGTGGAAAGAACGTCTTAGTCATACACACAGGCCGCATGTGTAAAATTGTCACAGCAACCTCCCAGCACATACGGACCTGCCACTCGGCGGCAATCAGGCCGTTAAAGTCGCAGCCATGCGCAAACGTAACAGGCGCACCGTCGCGGCGCTCAAAATACGCGTCACCTTTCTGGTCACAGTCAACTCTGCGAAACGGCGGTGGCGGTGCCATTCGTTCAAACTCGACTAACCAGATAGCATTAACTGGTACAATAACCTCTCGCGTGAACGTGATGTTTTCAGCATCAACGGTAATGCTTTGCGGCTGCAAGAGCAAGCTTGACGGTAACAGTGGTACAGCCAGAAACAGGAACAGTGCTGCTGCTCCAAAATAGATAACCTCGGCTCTTACTTTACCCACGGAAGCGCCTCCTTTACTATCAGCCAGCAAGCCAGAAGTGCGGTAATCCAACGTGCTCCACCAGCCATAGAACTAACGACCCATTGACGGCGCGCGTCAGCAGTAATAAGCGCGCGCAACGCCTTTAGTTCTTCATCGGAAAGCTGTTCGCTCATGTTTTATCAAGCTTTCACTTTATTGTTTCATAGCCCACTGCACCGCTGCAATAAAGTCCGCCTCGGTTGCAGTACCACGAACCCGCCCCGCAGCAGCTTGTCCCTCAACTGCCTTGGCATCCTTGGCGTCCTTGGCGTCCTTGACTGCCTTATCCTTTGTAGCGTCTAATTTCCA
>Ga0070747_1001100_pt1 | contig 13461 bp, 31 predicted proteins | sample VirMetDEL_Mar_31_FD_77321 | JGI IMG/M metagenome (GOLD analysis project Ga0070747, IMG submission 77321) | Aqueous microbial communities from the Delaware River and Bay under freshwater to marine salinity gradient to study organic matter... | ecosystem: Environmental > Aquatic > Marine > Coastal...
AAAACTCTGGCAAAGATGGTGCCGGTAAACGCGGCGGACAAGGCGGCGGCAACGGTAAACGCGGCGGACAAGGCGGCGGCGGACAAGGCGGCGGTAACACCAACAACAACGGAACCAATGGCGGCGACGGTACTGGACCCGGAAACTCCGAAGGCAACGAAAACTCCGGTCAAGATGCTGACGGTAAACGCGGAGGTGGCAAGAAGTAAGCCACACTTCACCTGACTGAAATTAGAGGACCGCTAACGCGGTCCTTTTTTCTTGCCAACAGCTTATTAAAGGGATAAGGTAGTGCCAACGAATCATAGGAGGTTGACCCATGGCTACAATACCAAGCACAAAAGCTGAGTTTAATAGGGACTTCGCAAAGTTTCACGCGGCGATTGGTGACACGTCACACACGCCGGAACAGATCAAGGGTGGCTTCAAAGCTTTGACGCTCCGGTATCTTGGGCTGTACGATGTGACAGCGGAAGAGTTGGCGGACTGCGCCATGGTACTTGAGATTGCTACAAACGGCGCTACGGCGCGGGGATGGGACCTGTCATGAACTGGATCAAACGCTTGTGGAAATATGTAGATGATTTTTGTGGTCACCCTGATGCGGAGGCGTACTCTATACACTACGTTGAGGGCGTGGGCTACGTCGCGTTGTGCGATGTTGGTCAGGGGATTTTTTGGTGCATTCTAAAGGATGGCACCTGCGGGGCTACACAAGCCGCAGGGGCATCGGACGTGCTAAAGTCCTCACATTATTGTAACTCCGAAGAAGAAGCAGGCAGACGCATCAATCTGCACAATGCAATCAACAACGAAAGTACACAAATATGGCCTTAATCGATATCAAACGCGCTGTCACCGGGAATCGCCAAGCAAATTTCACCCACTTCGTGGACGGGCAAATGTGGTATACCACAGAATACAGCGAATCTTTTCCAGTCCCTATAGCGGACCTCGCCGGGGCAACACTGCACCGCAATGAGAAAGCTCTGTTGCTCATGCGCTACATGCGCAAGTGGAACGTCGAGTTGTCAAAAGCCGACGCGTGATTGGGAAGGAGGGCCTTGACATGCCCGACGAATCAGTGCAGAAATTACGCACTGAAATACTACCACCGCAGCAAGCCGCTGTAAATTTAATTGGAGGACCCTATGACCAACGAACCTGAATTTGAACAGATGCCTGATGAAATCTGTGACGTCCTGTGCAAAGCCACCGGTATGTCGCGAGAGAACGCCAATGAAGTTGGTATCCTTGCGCAAAAAATCCGAGCCTATGCCATTGACAACATCGTTCCCGGCGAAAGTATTTCTCCGGCGCACATTGCGATGGCCTCAATTTCCGCGAAGATGGCGGGCGAATGGCTGAGCGAACTCGCGGTGGCAGAAGCAAATCTCACACCTGAACAACATGTGGCGTTGGATGAAGCTATCGCCGCACATGAAGCTATCCGCGACGAGCAAGTCGCGTGAAAGTCATAACGATCCCCGGCGCGAATTTTACCATCGCCGAGGAACAAGATGAATATACCACACTGCCGGTTAAGGTCGGCAGTGTGGATGTTGAACTACAAGACGGGGTGTATGAAGCCATCCCAACATTAACAAGTGCGTGGAGACCCACAGTTGACGAGTTGTTACTTCTTTACAGAGGTGGCTACGTTGAGCTTTGTGTTCTAGGTGCTAAGCACCCTCCTGTCATGCTCAACGTGAAGCCAACGTCGTGAGGTGCTATTCCCGACACCGTCGCAGTGTAGAGACATCTACATTGCGGGGATCAATATGGCCCTTGACGATCCGGGCTTTGATGCGCTATATACGTCGTTGGAGTGCGACAAGAATCTACAGAGAAAGTTACTGCTAAATCGCAGAGCGAGAGCAGCAACAGAGGCTCTACGTGATGAAGAATATTGGGCCTATTGGGCCAGACAGCCGCTGAGCGGAGAAGGGACACCACCATGAATAACGTGACTGCCATGGCTGAAATAGACCTCTCTGTAATTGAAAAAAGAATCATGGAGAATTGGAAAATGATCGACACAGTATTGGACGTATACGGAACAGAAATCTCAGCCCGAAAGGCGTTGTTCCGCGCGTTGGTCTCGGAACGTCGTTTCGGGGACTTGGATATCGAAAAGAAAGACGCCTTCATCGAGTGGGCTTTCGGAAACGCGAACCTGTACAAAGACGGTTCCAAGATCGACTTCATTGGCGCATTCTATGACTGGTTGGAACTATGAACGAGAAAGTTTACGACAACATTATTATCGGCACCAGCTATCGCGGCGGTCCCACCCTGTTCTCAAAGATGCGTCGAGCATTAGCGTTGGCAGCGGACATTCCGGTGACCCACATGTTGGTAGATATCGAGGATGGTGACACGGTCTCCCTCGAAGTTCCTGACTTGGATGGATACGATCTGGTGGAGGCGAACATCTACGGCGATTGGGATACCCCACCCCCTGATCCGATTCTGTATTTACTGGCGCACAGTGACGAAAAAGGTGTGATCAGAGAAGAACACATTCTGGACTTGATCGCACGTATCGTCGAGCTTGAGCCGATTGCCCATGCAATCATAAGTGAGCGTGAAGGGGTGGAAGAGGCAACTATACTTTCTCAACGTTTTCAGGTGTTTGCCAGACAATTGGCGCACTCGTTCGACATGAGAACCCCCGTAGAGTTCAGATTGGAGCCGTATTTCAAATGAGCAATCAACAAGCAAAGATCAGCGCCAAATATGCGGCGGCTGACAGAATACGTAAACAGCGTGAAGCTGAAAAAGCTGCGACGGAAAAGCTGGAACTGGTGGAGACAGCGCGCGCTGCATCGCAGAGACAACGCGTGGCGGAAGGCCGGTATCAGGACATCATGCGCCATGCCAAGGTCCTTCCCAATGAGCTTACAGAGCAGGTTGTCTCCCGCATGTTGCACGAAATGGTGACCAGTCGCGTGGCGCGCGAGGCGGTGGAACCTGTCGTGGATGCTTTGATGGAACGCCTGATTATCCGCATTGACAGGCGTGCAGGACCAATGGGTGTGGAGGTGGAAATCGACAACGACCGCCCAAGCATGGATGGGAAAGAGCCAACAATTTCTGTACACATTCCTAAACTACATCTGACGTTCTTGATGAACGACCCTTATGTGGATAGTGTCTTTGGAGGACGCGGCCCTGTGGTCATGGAAGATCGCCCAATACACATGGCCATAGAGCGCTCCGGTGGTAGGTATGTGGCGGATGCAACGGCACCCGTAGAGACGGTGCTCATATGACCAGCGTCATGCAAACAGAAAGCGACGAAGATCGCACACGCATCATCAAGAAATTGAACAAGCGTGAATATTACGTGTACTACCGACGCGACTTGCCGGAGGAAGATCAGTACATCACGGGCTTCGTCCGTGAAGAGTGGTGCCTTATCGAGAAGGACAAGGACGGTACGATCAAATTGGGGTTCATAAAGACCCCACACTATGGTCGATATGGTATACAGGTCATGGCAAAACGCCGCCCTAACGGGCGCTACTGGTTCATTAGCAACGCATACGCTGACAGCCTAGAAGCGAGCTACACGGACGCCATGTACGCTGTAGCGTACGACAGTACAACCCTACCAAGGTTTGACGCCAATGACCTCACCCAAATCTACTCATAAAGCATACGTCGTTCGCGACGACGACGAGTTCTGCATGATCGTTTTTGCAGAGACGCCCGGTCAGGCGAAGAGTCGTTCGCTGGGCACGTACGGCGATGATTACGTGAACTTACGCGCATATCGCGAACGCGCGTTTGATCGGTGGGAGAGCGTCCACGACATACCAGCATGGTTCTTGGTCAACTCCGGGTGGTGGTTTGAGTGCCACCATTGCGGTGAAACTATTGAAGAAAGTAGCCTGTTGGACGAGGGTAAGGACCCGACCAAAGTGATTGGGGAATACACCAGCGCAGTGTATTGTTGTCAGGAATGTAAAGACGACGAAAGCTTGGTGAACAATCAAAAGATGCACATGATCCTGACACTACGGGATCACTTCGAAAAGCGCATCCGATTGAAATTCGGTCACGATATTGTGTTCCGCAAAGAGCCGCACATCTATATCGATGATGGGCTACGCATCCGAAGTCTGGAATTCTACGGACAGATACCATCTGACCCGTCTATAGATTTTGATTGTAAAATGAAATTTTTTCCGTCCAAGTCGAACACCAACGAAGATAGCATGCCATTGGCGCAAGCCATTGAAACCAAACTACATACTTACACAACAGCTAAAGATCGTGAGGCCTTCGGTAAATTTATTTACGAAAAAGAGGGAATTGATATTGACGCGGACAAGCTAAACGCGTAAGTATATGTCAACTGAGATTATTTTGGAGGAACATTATGACACCAACAGGCCGAACACCGTACCGCAAGTGGACAGACGAACAGTTGGCGCAATCAGCCAAGGGTTTCCAGACGCGCGGTGAATTTCTTGCCGGAGACCCGTCAGCCTATTTGACAGCCAAACGTCGCAAGATTTTTGAAAAAATTGTGGCGCACATGAAACCCGCCCGAACGCGCTGGACCGAGAAGGCTGTCCGAGCCGAAGCGAAGAAGTATAATACGCGCGGCGACTTCCACAAACATTCCCGTGCGGCATACTCCGCCGCGTGTAAACTGAAAATTCTTGCTGACGCCACCAGCCACATGCCATCCTACGCAGGCAAAGGCAAGACGCGCGGCCCGAACATCATCACGCTGCGTAAGCAAGTCGCACAATGATCAACATCGTCAAAGCCCGCAAACCTCACACGCCTGAGATTGGTGACTACATGTTTGGGGGTGAGTACATCATGGCCAAACCGGAGACGTTGTTGGTTATGTGCAACTTGATATCCCTGTCGCACTTTGGGTATAACCCATTCAAGTGTCTGAATAATATTGGTGTTTTGGTCCCGCCAACTTTCAAATGGGACACAACGTATTGTGACGACCCTTACGCGCTGGGACGGGTGCAATATGGTATTGTCCCAGACCTGTTGTTAACGGTGAACGCCGCCCGATACCAAACCGACTCAGCCCAATACGAGAAGATGGCTGTGGATAAGCATTGGAACAGAGACGTGGTGTTCCGCAATTATCTGGCAGGCGAAAAACCAGACGACGCGCCGCAATGGGTACGCTCTATGATGGGTTCAGGGTATACGACCGGGACGCTACCGTCAGACGGGCATGGCAGCATTGAAGTCGGCTACGTAGGGCTAAACAATGGGGACGCTTTGCGTTGCTATGTGTGGGAGTGGTACAACAAATGATATTTGGATTAGATTACGACGACACGTTCTCGGCGGACCAAGACCTGTGGCATCGTTGGGCAATTGAAGCCATTGGACGCGGACACCGAGTCATAGGTGTTACGGCGCGCAATCGCGACCAGATCATTGAAGACGAAATGTTCTCGGACTCATGTGAAACCATACTGTACTGTGCTGGACACGCCAAATACGACATGGTTCTGGACCTTCTCGGTCTGGCTATTGACGTGTGGATTGACGACAAACCTCAGTACATTCTACAGTCATGGCCTGCGGTACACGGTGGCAAGTACCCACTGGATAACGTTGGACCCATGACGTACGTGCCGCTTGTGGTGCAAACATGATTATCTCGCTGGACTACGACCAGACCTTCACGGAAGACCCTGATCGTTGGTTGGAATTCGCGAATAGCATGCGCTTTGGTGGGCACCAAATTTACGGCATCACCATGCGCTACCCCGACGAGACCGCTGGCATGGACAGAAAGTATTTGGACGCCTGCGACAAAATCTTCTTTACTTGTCGCAAGGCGAAGTGGTACTTCATGGCGGACAAAGGAATCAAGATCGACGTTTGGATCGATGATTCACCACACTGGATAATGAGGGACGCAAAATGATAGAGAATACGCCGGACAATTGGGTAGTTATCTTTCTGAATTCAGGGGACCCCCACTATCGCGTACTGGCTGGATGGTCAGGCGGTTATCTTAGCGGGGATAGCTGGCGCATGAATAGCGGCATCGTCGAAGCCGTAGACGCCAACACTCATTGGGATTTCATTGGCACGTCCGGGTCAGTATACCGCTGCCACAAGGAGAGCAATTGCCTGCGCCTGAACAATGCGCATATTTGGAGAGAGCTTCAAGAGCTACACGGCGACAAGGTTGAAATTATGCCAGAGGAAACTGACTGGTTGAACCATGATTGGATCATATCATGAAGGAAACGTATCAGGCTGAAATGAAAGCCATCATTGTCAAAATGATTTGCGAAGACATCACTCACTACATAAGCGGTGAAGAAATGAAATCTATGGGCGAGAGTGTCTGCGACCGCAGGATTGTTCAAGTGTTGGAGAACCTAAAAGGGAGAGTAGAAAATGCAGGATGATCTTGGAGACCGCATGAAAGCGTACGAAGGCGCGCACGCCAAGCGTCGGCTGGACCCTACTCATGTGACTATCGCACGCATCGACGGGCGCAGCTTTTCTAAATTCACGAACGGATTTGAAAAGCCTTTTGATGGCATCGTGACCGACGCAATGAACGGGGTCACGCAGGCGCTCGTGAAGAAGACCCACGCTGAAATTGGTTTCGTACAGTCCGACGAGATTACGTTGATCTGGCGCGAGCAAGACGACCCGCTCAGTTCAATGTTCTTTGACTGGCGCGAACAGAAACTGGTCAGCGTTCTGGCCTCCATTGCGGCGGCGGAGTTCAACTGGAACCTGATCGAAAATTTGATAGATGGGAAAGTCCAGCACCAGACCAAGGTGCAAATCATGCGCCCACACTTCGACTGCCGTGTGTGGTCTGTACCAGATCGTGACGAGGCTACGAACTGCTTGCTGTGGCGCGCGCAGGACGCACGTCGCAATGGTATCTCATCCTACTGCCAGCAACACGTGAGCCACAAACAGCTTCAAGGGCTGGATCAGAAGGCCATGCTGGAAGCAGCGTACGCCAATGGGGCACCAGCAATCGAAAGCGCGGTGCATGCGGACGACCTCTATGGGCGCTACTTCAAGAGCATCACCAGCAAGCGCCAGTTGACGCAAGAAGAATGGGAAAGAATCCCCGCCGACAAACGCCCACCACGTGAGTTCACTTATGATCGCTCTGAGGTCAAGCAGCTTGAGGCTTATGGGTATATCGGTGACATGCCACACGACGATAGAGTTAGATTGGTATTCGGATGAAAACCGTCAAGCCTATGCCCGGACCCATTTATCTGTTAGAATCAATATCTGGCGGCACACATCCGCCTTTCACGGAGCAGGAAGTAAAACGTATGTTCAACTTCACTAACCCGGACGAGAAGACCGTAGAATATTACATACAAGAGACTGACGGAATATTCGTAATCTTTTCAAAGGCATACCCAATACACAGAGACGGGCACGGCGTTGCACACAACTTTGTGGCGGAGCGCGCGCACCGCGAGGACGCCGAAGAACTAATTTCCAAACTGAAAAGATTGCCTTGACCCGCTGACGCGGTTCATCTATATGTTGTCCTACCCAAAACGAATCGGAGGACATCATGATCAACCCTACACCAAACCTGAACGGCAACTCGGCAAAAGATTTCACTGACGCGGCGGTGGCCCTTAGCAAGGCACTGGACGCTGTCAATGATGCACTTAGCAACATCCGGGCCAACGTGTTCCATGGGCGTAACTACCAAACGGTACGGGACGCGCAGGTGAAAAGTGCGCGCGATGGCGACGACTTGCAATTGCTGCTCGCAACAAAACATGTGGGAGAAATCCGTTACCTCGCGACGCAGATCGTGGGCAAGGTGATCGACCCGGAGGTGGCAGCATGATCTACGCTACGCCCAACCGCAACGGTAATACCAAGCGACATTTTTATGATGCAGCTATCAAGGTTCTCGCGGCAGAGCTTGCTTTGCGCGAGGCCCTCAGAGAGGCTGACGCGAACATCCTTCACGGACGTAACTATCAGACCGTGCCGGATGAGCAGTTCTGCCGCGCCCACGACCGGGCTGAAATGGTCAAGGCCTTCAAAAATCTTGACGAAGTCCACACCTTTGGCATGGACCTGTCACGCGCGGGGATGGCAAAATGAGAAACGATCAAACCGTAGCCTTCGTGCAGGCCGACTGCGCCATGTACGATGAACTCCACGCGAAAACGCGTAGGGTTATCCGAGAGGCACCTATCTCTTTTCCGTGTCTGGTCTTGGAAACCTTTCGGCCTGATTTCGTGCAATTCTCCCATGCGTATCCGACCGACTGCGCTAGGTTGTTGAAAAAGTTTCTCGTGGAGAAGTCGGCACAAATCCAAGTAGATTTCGAGCGCACCATGCGCGCTGAAATGGCCAAGTATGCCACACATCATTAGAGAAGGCGGCGTCTCCGGGTTCGAACCTGTTGTTGCTTTGATGCAGCGCATCAAGGACAGCGGCAACGCTTGGCCCAAGGTGCGACTGTTTTTCAGCGTACATCCCCTTATTCTGACGATGGCTGGTGACCGCGCGCGCGCGCCGGGATCAGTAAATCTAACTGACGGAGGAAGCTATGGCCAGAACCAATGGTACGGACGCATCGGCGTTGACGGTGTCTTTGCACCTGCACAAGCTCCAAAGAATCTCTCTCAAGGAGATAAGGCCGAGCTTTGGTCGGTTCTCTCACGACTACGGAGAGACCCTGAGACCGTCTTTGCTGAGTATGGTAAACGATTTGGGGTCTGTTGTATGTGTGGGCGCGAACTCACCAACGCTGCAAGCGTGTCTGATGGTATCGGACCCATCTGTAAATCCAAGGCTTTTGGATGATGTTTGAACTTACGATGGCTTGACACCCCCGACGAATTCGACTAAAGGTTACGAAACAATTACGGAGGTTACACTGTGAAATCATTATTTAGACTGTTTTTGGTGATAGTGGGATATTGCTTTGCATCCACTTTAACCCCGCTCGTGTCGTTGAATCTCGCGCTGACTTCTTGGGCGATCATCGGAACGTACTTCTGGATTCTTTTTGGAGTGGCTCTGACGTTCCTAGCCACAGCAGGTATTGGTTTTATATTGATGTACATTGGTAGCAAGCCATGAGTGCGCACAACCTAGTAATTGACGTAGAAGCAACGGGCGGAAGCCCTGTGACACACTCCCTCCTACAGATTGGCGCGGCTGATCTTAACGGCAACGAATTCTATCAAGAATTTAGACCGGTGCCCGGTAAGTTGATCGACCCACAAGCGATGAGCGCCATCGGCCTCACTGTTGAGGAAGTATCGAAGTACCCTGATCCGTCTTTTGGAGCGCGAGCGTTCCAAGCTTGGTTAATCAATACGTACGGAGGCGAGCGCGTGACAACGTGGTCCGACAACCCCGCCTTCGATTGGCAGTTTGTCAATGGCCTAATGTGGCAGCACTTTGGTTCCAATCGTCTAGGGTTTTCCATGCGACGCATTGGTGACTTCTACGCAGGCATGCAGCACAATGTACGGGCATCATCCAAGTGGAAAAAGCTGCGCACCGGGAAGCACACGCACAATGCGCTGGACGACGCGCGCGGTAATGCGGGTGCCCTCAAAAAGATTTTGGAGTGGTCCACGTGACAGAACCAAGGGCGACAACATAGGAATTTTGGTATGAGATTTATTGGCGACATCCACGGGGCCATCTACAACTACGAGCGCATCATCAACGGTGCGACCGAGAGTGTTCAGGTAGGTGACTTTGGTGTGGGATTTTTGAACAAAGTGGAACAGGACTTCGCTGACTCTCTGCACGCGGACGGTCGCCACAAATTCATTCGTGGAAACCATGACGACCCTGCATTTTGCAAAGAACGCCCCGGATATATCGAAGACGGTACCTTCGACGAAGAGCGCTCGATAATGTACATTGGCGGCGCATGGTCCATCGACTGGCAGAAACGCACTCCCGGCTACTCTTGGTGGTTTGACGAAGAACTGAGCGACGAAGAGCTTGGACTACTACAAGCGGAGTTCATGCTTAACAAGCCGCGCGTGATGGTCACACACGACGCGCCGACCAGCGCAATATGGAAGATGCTGCTTGAGGGGACAGGGAAGCACCAGTACAAGACGCGCACGGCAGAGGCGTTCGAGGCCTTCAAGAACTGTGCACACAAGCCTGAAATATGGCTCTTTGGGCACTGGCATGTGCCGCTAGACGAAGTGATCGACGGGACCAGATTCATCTGTCTCGATATAGATAAACACATTGATTTGGAGGTTTGATATGAAACGTAAAATTCTCGCATACATCATCGCCGCAGCAGCAGGCGCAGGACTGATCTACGTCCCACACGAAATGTTCTATGACCCGGACATTTTCTTCGCTGGCTATTGACTAATTGCCTCCGAGATAATATTAATGGCTCAACGAAGCGAATCATGGAGGTTATTTATGTCGGTAGATATTGGAGCAAGATTGGAAGGCACTCTCTGTACCATAGCGGTTTGCGCAGCGGTGGCGTCTGTTTTTTACATGATCGTTGTCGTGTGGTGGACCGGACTTAACGACAACTGGTTGGTGCAGGACCTCGCCGAGTTCGAGGTCGAGAAGGCCAAGATCGCCTCCTGCTACGCTGAGTACGGCTACAGCGAAATCCGTGAGGCCACATTCCTGACGAAATCATATTGTGGTGAAGGCCAATGAACATGGTCACACAAGGATGCCTGATCGACTTCAAGGTCGGTGAAACTTGCTTTACCCCTGACGGGGTAGAGTGTGAGTTCGACCATTACTTCACGCACACCAATGGCGTACGAGCTTACGTACGCGTCGGTCGCATGATCCAAGTCACGGATCACAGCGGTTGTGACTTCGACGAGGTCATTGAATTCGATGGAAACCTTGTAGAGATAGATGCGAGCCGTTTGTCAAAGAAGGCACCGGTCAAGGCGTTACAGACGAAAGTTCTCACTCTGCGTGAAGAAATCAGCCAACTGGAACGTACGATCAAAACAAAAAATCAGGAAGTCCTGAACGCGGAGCATGCCAACAAGATCACGCAGAAAGAAGCTGACAACTTGATGCAGGAATACCCGGCATTCAAGCAGCTTCATGAACTTGCGCAGGGCCAAACCAAATTTATTGTTGCCCAAGGACCCTCCAAACTTTCTGCCCCCACCAAGATCAACAGCGCGTACCCGTCTTTCCCTGTACTGACACTGATCAGAAGTGGTAGTCGTTTTATTTGGTCGGCGAACATCAAGACGCGTTATGGGACATCAGAGACAAGGGAGCACAGAATCTTTTTGTTCGACACTGAACAAGAGCAACTTGATCACGTATCAACTTTGTACGCCGAAATCCTAGAAGGGTTCCGCGACAATCCGAAGCGTTACGAAGCCTACGGCAGTAGTGTCAACACCGGTCCAAGACACAGTACGGTGTTGAATTGGGTACAAGAGTGGAAGCATCTGTCCATACCTTCATGGGTTGCAGGAGACATAGAAGAATTCGAAAGCGAACAACGTGCGCTTAAACTGAAACTGGCGCGCCAAGCAGTTGCCAATATGGAGGGGAACCTGCTATGAGAAAAGAACCTATAAACTACGAAGGACCCTTGCCGCAGGACGTAGTGTCGAGGGTGTCCGACTTCTTGAAGGACCCTGTCACGACGGACGGTGACTGGCCTGTTGTGACCGATCCCGTTTGGCTAGAGTTGCACGAGGTGGTGTACAACATCATCGAAGCAAAGTTCCAACGCGACTGCGATAACGATCAGGTAATTGAATTCGCGATGTGCAATCGGAAAAGAAACCGGATGCACGCCATCACTGTGCCCTACCACACCCGGACCCCGGAAGAAATGGAACACGCCATGTACGCCATCGGCACGGCGTCTCAGATCATTGACCAATTGCAGAAGAACATCGCTTACACCTTGGGAGAACAACGCCGCCAAGCTGCACGTCTTCTCAAGATGAAGCCGGTGACAGATTTCTTGGCGTCGAACGGTCACATCGTTGCACTGGAACGCGTGCGCACTTTCGTGAACGGCGGAAGTCTTTTCATCGGAAGCGATGCCTCTGTGTGGGATTGCCTCGGACTGACGACATTTGCGCTGGTCACAGCACACCGTGACAACTACGGCAACCACAATCTGTACGATATCATCGATCAGGTTCTGATCGACGCAGTTGCAAAAACAGAAGGGAACACATAATGTTGGAAGCATTGAAGAACGCCACGAAGCGCATAGCCATCGTGTCCGGCCTGATTAGCGTGGACAACCAATCAAAACCACGCTCTGCGTACGCTGCCATCTGTGACAAATTTGCATCAGAAATGACGTGCCCTTGTTGCGAACAAGACGAAGCGTTTTTGGAGGGACCGCACGGAGGTATGTCCATTAACATCATGTGCCGATTCTGTGGCACCCGGTTGAATTTTACAGACATATTCGGCACTGTCAAATTGGACTGGACACACGGGCCGCAGGCTGATATCTGGGGAGGCGGAGAGCAAACCGAGTTCCCTAAGCAGGAAGCCGTGGACCTCACTGAAATAATTTTGAATAGAGGTTAAGGATGAAGCGCCTGTGGACAAATTATGTTTGGAACAGATACATGGGCTGCTCACGCATCGAAGCGGTGTGGCGCATCAACCAAGACAAACCTAAAGACGTAATCAAATAGGAGGATTTAACGTGGCAACATACAGACAGAAATGGATTCTTAGGACGGACCTACAGTCAAACCCAGACGTGTACTTCCTGATGGGAGACAACACGAAGCGTTGGGGCAAGGGCGGACAGGCGAAAGAAATGCGCGGGGAGCCTAACATGATTGGCATCGCCACAAAAGAAACGCCAACGGCGGGCAGCAATGCCTATTTCTCCGACGACAATCTGTTGGAAAACTGCCGCATCATTGCGACAGACTTTCGTAAGGCGTTCGCCAAGCGTGATGAGGGTCACTTGATCATTATCCCGGCTGATGGTCTGGGCACCGGGTTCTCTGAGCTACCGGAGCGTGCGCCGAAGACCAACGATTTTCTTGAATGGATGCTTGACATGTTGGAGGATAACGGGCAACCTGCGTGGAAACAGATTCTCAATGGAGGCGATAACACATGAAAGCGAATACCCAATGGCATAACGAAGCATACGACGTGGTGATGGACAAACTGCATGACGCAGGGTTTGTTGCGTACGCCGTGGGTGGTTGTGTCAGGGATTCGGTTATGGGACTACCTTTCGACGATGTGGACGTTGCGACCAACGCCCGCCCACACGATCTAACAAAAGTGTTTGGCGTCCGACAGTGGGATGGAGATTCTGATGTCCGCACGAACGCGGATGGTGTGTCCCTGTACCCTACTGGCGTGAACCACGGCACGTGGACTGTGGCCAGCGGCGGAGACACTGTCGAGGTCACATCCTTCCGAAAGGACGTGGCAACTGACGGACGCAATGCTACCATAGAGTTC
>Ga0070747_1001101_pt1 | contig 13459 bp, 10 predicted proteins | sample VirMetDEL_Mar_31_FD_77321 | JGI IMG/M metagenome (GOLD analysis project Ga0070747, IMG submission 77321) | Aqueous microbial communities from the Delaware River and Bay under freshwater to marine salinity gradient to study organic matter... | ecosystem: Environmental > Aquatic > Marine > Coastal...
ACCTCGGTACGAAACTGTTTTCACTACTGAGGTATCTATAAAATCCGTAGATCTCCAATTTGCAGAGCTTATAAAAGTTCCTGTACTATCTAAAAAACCAATTAACGGGTTTTCGGCGTAGTCAGTTCGGGTTATAAGTAAAGACGATTGTATTTTTAAATCTTCTATATCTTTAACGATTCCGTGTTTTAATTTAAGGGAGATCCCAAGACTCGCAGCCCCCGAAACTCTCATATAATATGCCTCTGGATAATAGTCTTTTGCTTTATACGTAAAGGTTTCGGGTACAGTTTCTACGTAGCCGAGATATACTAAATCTTCATCGAAAAAAGAGATCCCCGCAACTGAACTCCCTGATGGAGAAAATGCTGTTGCCACTCTTGTAATTGTTGGGTTGTGGTGTACGTACACATAATCAGTAGATAGCCAGTTTGCATCTAATACCGTTGACCCGTCTATTTTTTGTACTCTACCACCAAAAACATTCCCATTTGCGATATTCTCGTCGGTTAAAAACAAAGAGTGTTCCAGAGACGATCGATATAACTCTGGTTTTAAAGTTAGAAGTACTATTTTTTCCCAAACAGAATTTACAGTATCATATTTTAAAAAACAAAATTGATTTTTTACTACAACCCCCGAAAAATTAACATAAGTACCTTGTTTAAAAGCTGCGTAATATATACTTTTTTCAGGTGCAACTTGCGGAACTGTGGTCGATGTGGCCACCCCCATAAAAAGGTTTTCGCCCAAACTCGGTACAAGGTTGTTATTTATTAAATCCTGAAGGATTTGTCCTGTAATTTCCTCGTTTCCGTTTGCTGTTATTACTGCTGTAACTGCGCTTTTTAGACTCTCGTATGCCATTGTACTAAATATTAAAATCGTTATTAAAATCAGTATTAAAATCCCCTGACCCTCCAGACGAAACAATACTTTTTCCTATTTTCTTTATTACTGTATCGCACTCGAATTCAGCTTCGACCGATGCCAAATCGCCTTGATCTTGCCATTTGGGGTTGATTATAATTGTTTCAACATCGTATATTTGTCCATTTGACTGTATCTCGATGTGGTCGTGCATTCGTACAATACGTAAAGCATCCAAAAGAAATTCAGGTGCAATAAAAGTAAATTTATACTTTTTTTCGCTTATCTGTTTTTCAATAAACACATGGCCGTCTCTCTTTTGTGCGGTTTCCTCGAATGGATATTCGGGTTTTCCAACCTCTGTTGGCAAATATACATAATTTTTATAAGGGATTGAATAATCGATGTGTCCGTCTGAGTGTATAAAATTATCCTGATCCCAATATAAAAGTTTCAAATATTGCGCCGTATCTCTGACGATATTAAAAATATCACTAAACCAAGTATTGCCGGCGGTGTCTCCTATTTCCAAATAATGTTTACCCAACGGCATTTGTGTAGTTGGTAAAATTAACAAAGACGGGTTTATAATAAGGTCGTAACCTTCAGAGGAAAACTCCAAAACACCCAACCCGGCGGATGTTGCCTCGGCTAAAATATTGATACTTACTCCCGTTTCTAAATTTATAAGTTTTGTTTTGTTTATCGTTGCCCCCGCTGCATGGTTTCTCCTGATTTGAAAAGGTAGTAACCGTACATTTTCAGATATTAAATTGAACGTTTGTTCAAACGCATAAAATTTGCGGTGGTGCTGCTTTTCTACTGAGTCGTAAAAAGGCAATATGTTTAAATTGTTGTTAGGCGTTACCATCCGTGTCGTGTTTTAAATTTCCGTCAACCATATTACTTTCCAAATCTACGGTTAATTTTTCAATTTTACCATTCCCAAGTCCCGATGTTATAAGTTGATACGGATTAAATAGTGTTGTTAATGGGAATTTTACTTCTTGTTTTTTCTGCTTTGTTATGTTCTGGTAGAGTGTTACTTCCTGTCCGTTTATGATAACATTGTCCGACGGTAAATCGCTCGTATGATATTTCCCATGTATGTAGGACCAAGATAAAAAACCATTTTGTAACATAAATTGATTACCGCTTGGGTTGTACCATCTCATGTATGGGACTCTGTAAACTCCTGACTCGTTAACCGCACCCAACAATACAAATCCGTCTTTGCTAATATCTTGCGGGTTTGATTGTATGTAATCGACATCGGTTGTAAAACCTCCGATATTTGAGTCCTCGATTTTACCGTCCTGAGTAAAATTACTAATTATATCGATGGCGTTCCCTTGAAAAACTGGACTTACATCGTCCATCCAACCGTACTCGTATCGTTCGGCCATGGCTTCTTTATCGTACTCGAATTTGTTTTGTAGAAAATCCCAACTTTTGTTGTTCTTTATATTTTGTAAAGATGTTAGATCCGTACCAACAATCGGAGTAAATGAATACGTCCCACCTTTTTGATACCAACTGATATGTTCCAATCTTAATCGCCCGTTATCGATGTGCCAATGTACTTTGAATACGTCTGCCAACATTTTAAATATTATTTGCAAACTTACATCCGCTTTTCGGGCGGGTTGGTCGTAATTTGCATTTACAATATTTGATTTTGGAGTGATAAAATAATCCAAATTTCCAACATACGTCGGATTGTTGTACAAACTGTATTCGCCCATATAGCTGAATCCGCCTAAAGGATTGGTCGCAGCGTAAAAGAATTCGCTATGGTTCGCATCTTTATAAAAAGACACATTTGTACCCATTTCAGAAAGTAACTTTTGTATGGCTGAGGCCAGAGGAAAAGCGTCTCGTAAAGTGAATTCTAAACCGTCGCCGTATTCTGTGAATTGTACCGAATCGTCCGTAAGAAACCAAAGAGAAACCGCCCTCCAGTTGCTCGAACTTACTGGAATTGGATCTCTGTCGATCCCTGTTGATGCCGACAACTGCAAACCTCGGTAATATTTACCCCCGTCTGGTGCGTCGTCAGGAACACGACCGTATTTTGTCGGTACTGTTAAAAATTCGTCGTACACTAAAAACCTGTTAGTGCCTAAATTGTACCCAATAACCCTTTTATAATTTGAATTGTTTACAACAATATCGGTACTCGGTATCGCATAAGTAGAAGTTCCGCCGCCCAAATCTAAAAGATCCGTATAATATCTCGCATAAATTCGGTACTCAACAAAATAAAAAGATCCTGTTTCGCCGTTGACACCACTAAAAGGTAAAAGGTTTACGCCCGTTTCCCTCCAGTTGGTAAAACCAGTTTGGTACAAAATAACATCGTCCGACACTCTTTGGATCTTATATCGGTATCGTGTGTAATTAAAATATATTGTATCGGATTCCTCGATCAATCGATATAACCCGTTTGCATTTAAACGGTTGTCGTCGTATGTCCCGGTAACGTCTGTACTTAATCCTGACGCAGCACTCGACGGGATAGTACGTATATTTTCAGTATTGAAAAACTTGTAAGTGTTTACCAAAGTGTTATGGTCGAATAGTGGGTCGACTTGTAACTCTTGTTCCCAATGCGTACCACCTAAAATATTAGTTATTACGGTGTCGCCCGGTATATAAACCTGAATTATTGGTCGCCTATTCACTTGCACCGCTTCAATTTCTGGCGATAATTCGAGTAAATTGTATGTTTTTTGTATGCCTCCTAAAACTTTTTCGTAATCGTCCAATACTTTTGTTTGGACTTGTACAGTCAAATCGTCGTCGTTGAATTTACAATCGGTTTTAAAAAAATAACCGATGTATTTTTCCAATATATTTTGCGAGTCGTCAATCTCCAAAAACATTTCAGTATCAAACGATAAAGCATCGATGTAATTGTAATCGTCTTTTTGCAACGTTAAATTTCCTTTTAGTTTTCGGCGATAGTATTCCCCTGTTCCCGCTTTGGCGTACTCTAATTTTAACGATTTGTAAATCGGATAAACTTCTCTCGATGTGTAAAACGGTTCGTATGGCGTTCCTGACAAACGGGCAAAACAAACGTTCGCAGTTTCCAAACCGTTTTCGTTGGCTTGGAATGCGAGTTTAATTCCGTACACTCCTGAAGGGATTGTAATTTCGGTATTGAATGTAAAATCGTCGTCGACTATTTGCCCCCAATAATCGAATAAGGTTGCGTGTCTGTTTGGGTATGCTATCGTTCCCGATTCTGAATATGTATAAACTCCGGGACTTACGGATATTTGTTCGGTGTGGTCGTAACCACTCAAAGATCCAGAGGCATCGGGCAAGTACCCTTGTCGAATTTTATATGGATCGATTAAATTTTTACCCGATCCGATTCTATGTTTTAGGATAAATTTATACATAAATTCGTTTGATGTTTTTGTAAACCTCTACCAATCGCCCTTCGCCATCGATGTAAGTTCTCTTTTCGCCATTCTGTCGGATTGCTTCCAAACTGTTTTCCATCTTGGAAAAATCGGAGTTACTTTCGGCAAAGATAACTTTATTATTTTCATCCACGAAACTGTTTGAGTACGCCTTCTCAAATGTACCGCTGTTCAAACTCTTAATTATTCCCGGTAATGCACTTTTGTATTTACGTGTGTTTTTACGGTTTATTATTGCCAAGGCTTCGCCACCTTCAGCGGTTCTCTGTTTTCCGCTCGTTGTTGTTCCGATAGGAATATCGTTTCCGCTTGCATGGCTTCCACCCTGTAAAAATTCCATACCACCATCGCCGTATTTCTGTTTTGATGCTGTCGCCGCTTTTATTTTACTCGCTGCAAAAGATCCCCACATTAAGGCAGTCGCTGCAATAGCAAGTCCCGCACCAATAATCGGAACACCCGCATTGGATTTCCAAAGGGCAGCGGTCGCAGTAATTAAACTACTTATTTGCATTGCCGTATCGATTATCGCTTGGGCTTTTTGAGCTTTCTTTTTCTCTTTTAATAAGTCTGCGTCCTTCTTTTTACTCAGCTCCAAATCTCGTTGCGCCCCAATTACATCGTTCGCATACCCGTTGTTTCGGGCTTCGATTTCCTGGTCCAATTTAGATTGCGCCTCGGCGGTTTCCTCTTGGGATTTCTGGAGGGCAATATCTGCGGCCTCGACTTTTGCATCCAGTACCGTTTGTATTATGTCGAGCGCATGAGTTGCGCTGTCGGAAATGGCTTGTTTCTGTTCGTCGTTTAGTTTAATACCGAGTTTGTCGTATAGATCGCCATCGTTTGCCGCCTTGTTAATCTCTTGGTTTATTTTTGCAATAACATTTTTCATTGTTGCAATTTGCACCGCTGATAAATCGCCACCCGCTTTTTTGTTTAGATCCAAAATCTTTTGGATTCTGTCTCGTTCGGCCTCTAATCTTAATTTAGTTTTTTCCGCTTCGGTTGCTTTCAGAATATCAATTCGAGACATTTCCAAATCATATTCCTGGTCGATTGATTCCTCGGCAATTTTGAAACGTTCCTCTTTGGCTTTTTGTTCTGCTGCTTTTTTAGCTGCCAATAATTTGTCCTGATCCTTTTGTAATTTTGTACCAAGTTTCAGAATATCGTCCGCCAATTTTGCGTCGATAACTCGTTTTTGTAGTGCGTAATCTTCGTCGGAAATTAGCTGTAATTCTTTTCTTTTGTTTAATTCCGTCAGCGTAATAGATGAATTCTCTTTTAAACTTTCTGCCGCAATTTGGGCGTTCGCTTTTAATGCTTTGTTTTTCTCGCCGTAAGTAGATTTGTCCGAGGCGATAATCGCATCGTTTGCCAAAATTGCCGATGTTTGCTCGAATTTGTTTAGGGCTGCATACGCTTTTAACCTCTCTTTTTGTTGTTTGAATGCCTCCAACCTCAACATATTCATACGGCGAATACGTTGTCGTCTCAGATTATCGAATGCCGTTTCGGCGTTGAATACTTCTGCGTCTGCTTCGGCAATTGCTTTCTTTGCCTCGATGTCGTCAACTGCTAAATTCGAGGTTTGGCGCAATATACTGGCTCTCGCTTTTGCTAAACCGATAGTATTCGCCAACGCTTTTTCGTCCAGATCGAACGATTTTTCCAAAGTGGCGATACTTTTTTCAGCATCCAAAAGTTTTAATTTTTCAGCGTCCCCCCTTGCTTTCGCTGAGGCTTTATTCAGTTTTGCATTCGCAACAATTACCCGTCTTTCTTCTCGGTTATATGATGCCTGAGCGTCTGCCAATTTCTTAGCGGCGATAATATCTCTTTGTATTTCGTTTCCTAAATCCTTGGCTTTATCTATTGACTCGCTGAAGGTTTCGACAATTTGTTTACCCAATTTTATTTGTTCAGCAACTAAATTTTTAGTTTCAGTCTGTAACGCTTTCAGTTCTTTTTTAAATTTATCAGCTTCCTCGGCATCATTTGTAAATTCATTCCATGCGATACGCACTTTTAAAATACCCGCCTGAAAAGCATTGACGAAAATTTTAAAATTATTAGTAAACATTTTAAACGCTTTCGGTAATGAGTCAAACAAAGCGATACCAATTAACGTAAGTACGTCCATAACGTTGTCAAATATTGACGATGCCACGACCATAACTTTGTTTAATCTGTCCTGTCCTTCCTCGCTTCTTTTCATGGCCTTAACCAATAGAATGAAAAGTCCCGCAATTAATGCCACAATGGCAACAATCGGATTTGCAGCCAATACCAACAATTGTTTTCCCATTGCTTTGGTACCGGAAACAACGCCACCCATCGGACCAGGCATTGCATTTAATGAATCTTTATAATTACCAACATTGAGGGACGTTTTACCGGTCGCCTCTTGTAAACGTTTCATTTCATCGTACAGAGCCTTCGACTCTTTTTCCAACGCTTTACCCGCTTTCGTCCCGTCTCTCTGGGCTTTACTCATGGCGTTTAACTTAATCTTATTCAAACTATATTGGGCGGATAGTTTGTTGTATGATCCCTCAGTCGAGGCGTTGATCTTTGCCGTAAGTTTATTAATGTTGTTTTGCTGCTGTTGTTTTGCCTTCAGGACGGCGATCTCTTTTGCCACTCCTGACTGTGATTTCTTTAAATCGTCGTTTGCCTTTGCCAATTTGTCGGCATCGGTTGCAGATTTACGGGTGGCCTCTCGACCTTCCTCGGTCGCACTATTGACATTCTTTAAAGACTTTGCGATTTTATCTGCATCGCCTCTGATCTTTGCCTCCAGTTCCGTGTATTTGGTTTGCAGTTGTTCAAGTTGTACAATCAGATTAGATACACTCTGGTCTGGCTGTATAAATTCAGAATATTTAATCGGATTGTCCATACTTATTTTTTACTGTGTTTCTTTTTAATAAATTCAAATTTACTAAAGAATTGCATTGCCGTAAGGTCGTCAACTCTCGTCCCTGTTTCAGATTCTAAAAAGGTACACGCTTCCTCGAATTGTTTATCGTATATAATTTCGACGCTTTCTTTTCCTGAAAAGGATTTGGGATTTACCAAACTCATTAAAAAGTCGTCGATTTTATTTATTTTGTCCGTCTCTTTTTTATTGGTTTGGATTTCCGACAAAATTAAAAGCGCACGATTTCGGATTCTATCGTGGTACTCTTTTACTTGTGCGTCCTCGAATTGCCCTGGAAAATATACGACCAATTCCAAATCGATTTTTTTTTTGATCGAGTCAATAACCCGATCTATAATCCCTTTTTTTTCGTTGTCGAATGAATCGGCAATCCGTTTAATATTTTCGTCGGACAAGTCCGTAACCTCTTTACCGTTTATACTCTTTACCAGAATGGCAAAGGATAAATGTCGGACATTGGTTTCGTTTGCGATCATGTATAAAGATGTCCTCAAATTTTCCAATTGCGCTTGGGCGTTTTTCTCGTCTTTTTTCGAGATGTAACGGGCAATTTTTGCAATGTGTCCGTTTATATCGTTTAGATCCGAACCGATACCACTATCGACCAACATATATTTATTAAATTTATGATAACGACGGATTGGTAAATCGTCTATTGCATCATAAAATACTACTGTTTTTCTACCTATTTTTATAGTCCTCATATCAAAACTCGTGTTATTGGTGTAGATACGAAACAATACAGTAATACCGTCGCATCTTTAACAAAAATATACAAAATAATCGATAAAATAAGATTAAACCAGAACGACAAACAAAAGTCGCACCCAAATAATTTTGATACAAACCTCGATCCGTGCATTTGTGCATACTCTCGCAGCCCTATTTTAGAGATGAAAAGGATTAAAAATGCCGAGAATAAACCTATTAAAATAATTGCGTCCATATTAACAAACTGTACTGGTGTAATCCATAACGCCGTCGAACCTCAACCCGGCGAATGGTTGCATTAAAAATTGGCTGTCAAGTTCGTTGACGCTGTATTCTTTATATATGTTTTTTGCATCTTTTTTGATTTCAGACATTTTAATACTGCCTTTGTTCAATAGCATTTTAGTATTTAACACCGTCAGGATTTGCAATTTAATTGCCTCCAAACTTCTGTCTTTTTGATCGACAAATATTTTACTGAGATCAAACCAAAATACAATGCTAAATTTCTGGCTTACTTTTATGTAAGGTTTCAGAGTGCTGTCGATTGTCTGCGGATCTTCAAAGATTAAAAAACTAAAGTTACCCAACTCCTGGTCCGGGAAAACATTAATATATTTTTCGTACCCGATATGTACTGCCGGATAAACTTTCTTTGTGTCTTTGTCGATTAGCTTTTGACTGCGGCCGAATGAGTGGTCGAGCCATGGTATGTTCGCTTTTAAAATATCCTGAATCTGTACCACTACAACATCCATAAAAGCGGGGTTCTCTGGTTTTGGTACTGCTGCTATTTTTGTCATATCTTTTTAAGTATTTTAATGAGTTCCGGTGCCACGTAATTGATTGCTAAATCTCTGAAATTCTCGTCTGTTAATCCCAAAATACTTTCGCCGTAGTGAGCAACTAAATTATTTGCTTTCCAGTCGGCGGCCTTTATTTGGAAACCGTCAGCGGAAAACTCTATAAAAAAAGAGAAATGGAAGTCCCCTTCATCCCGGAGTGTTACTCTGTTGGTTGGTTGTCCTTTTGCTCTTTTTATGAATACCGTTGCATCGCTATAAGGTGCAAAGCTCGCTATCTTTACATCGTATCGGTTGACTCCTTTTTCAAACAATTGTATTTCGGAATTCATATCCAAAATAATTTCTTTGTTTGCCTCCAGAGTGAATCGGATTGCCTCGAACATTTCTGTTTCTAAGGATTTCAAACGCTGTATTAAATCCGATAACCGTTTCAAAATTAAACGGTTTTATATCGAACCCCGCCATTTTTGCACGGCGTACATACTCGACTCATGTTTTTAACGTCTAAACTAACGGCCTTCATGGCGTTGGTAAAGTCGTAACCTAATCCGCTTTTTTTATAACTCTGACTATCGCCGTCAAGTTCGTACAGAATTTCCATTTTGGTAAATCCTGGGTTTTGTTGCGCCCTTCCAATTTTATAACTCGGATTATATGCAAACTCTCGCAGCATATCGATAGCCACTTGCAAACCGATAATGTTTTGGAATGCCTTTTTTTGCTGTATAATAATGTCCGTTATATCGCATTCGATTGTTACCTGAAGGTTTAATCCGTAATTGGTTTCGTATGTATAAAGGTTGTTTGCCACATCCCAAATTGCGCCACCGACTAACTGGTCCGATGCAATTTTAAATGGGTGTACCTCCAGATACTTACTCCAAATTCTATAAGAGGAAACCTCGTCCCTGTCGCAAGTGCCACACGGTCTTTTGCTCCAATCTTTATCCTTTGATATTGCCTGTCCTACCGACACCGCCGATTGGTCGTAAACAAGATACCAACTCCCGCCAGAATCTATGTCGCTACTTGAATAAGGGAGTAAGAAGTCGGCAACGTCAAACCATTGCATACCGCCGTCTCTTGTACGTGTGAATGTTTCTGTTTTTACTGGTTGGTTTCTACTTGAATGGTACAAATACAAAGTTACATCCTGAGTTCCTGTAAACTGCAACCCTATTTTATCGATTTTTAATGTTACGCCGTTGGCTCTAATTGGTACAAGCTCAAAGCCCACAAAGTTAGATCCGTTCGGTAATAGATTTTTGATCCTGGCCGTACCGTTAAAAAGTGTTTTACTTTCTAAAATATTACGCATTTGATTGTCCGCCATCTTACTGTCCCAAAAAGAACGTATCGCCTTCAATACACTTGCATTTGTTTTCGTCTCCAACCATTCCGAGAATGCGTCGAAACGTTCCCATTGTGTTGGGTTTGTCTCAGGTGTCAATCCTATATTATCGACTTTCGCTCTGTAATGTAGTTCGCCAACTGTAACACGGTCGCCGATTCTGAACTGCGAACCGATTAACCAATCGCCGTAAGTAATGTTTTTAAAATCGGGCGCAATCGCTTTGATGTTGTCCAGAGTTAAAAGCGGGTGTACCTCTTGGTAATATTGCCCGGTAATTGTTTGCGTAAGACTGTCCGAAATAGTAAACGCCTCAGTATCGTAATTTTGTCGCCACCCCCAAAGGTCGGTTAAATTGGCTTTTATATCGTTAGGTCTGTACATGGTGTTAATGTTTTTAAACGAAAAAAAGGGAGGGCATATCGCCATCCCTTTAGTTTCTAATAAATCAAAAATATGAAAAAAATAAAAATAGAAAGTTTTTTCTAATTATGATAATATCGTCGCCTTAACGATTGGGTTTGCGATCGTTGTCGGATCACTGTTGTACGGTGTTAAGATTGCAACATCCACGGCGAAACCGTAATGTTCTTTTCTCGCTCTCGTATTGTCAGCCGTAGCCGCTCCCATTTGTGCGCTAAAGTCTCCTTTACTTTCGTAGAAGTATGTCCCAACTGGGAAATTCAACATTGGTAAAGTATCGATACCCCATTCTGTACCGTCAGCCATTTGCGTACCCAATAAAGATTCTCTCTCGAATCTTGTTAAGATACCAACTGATCCACTCTGTACTGCGTAAGCGTTCGCAAACTCTCCCGCTGCATTTGGAATCCTTGTACTGAAATGTAACTCTTTGTCAGAATACTGCAAAGTTTTGTTTTCAGCGTTGTAAATGTCTTTTTCCGATAGGTTACGGATTACACTTTCATAACCGGCATTACCTAAAAGGTGGATCATTCCAAAATGATCGTTTGCCGCCATCATTGGATTAATGTCTCCGATGATAGTTTCTCTTTGTGCGAATGTCCCTTGGATTGCATTTCCTACAACTGCGTAGTTTAATGCGTCCGCAATAACCTGAGTTTTGGCAGTAGATAAAGCGGCGATAGTCGCAGCATCTAAAGTTTCCCCAAATTTATAAAGGTACTTTTCAAACTTACGTTGGAAGTCTCTTTGGATAGATACTTCATTGTTCATAAAGTTAGAAGGTACAATCGTGAACCCCCAAGAATAAGTGGCGAAAGTAAGTGTGTGCATTTGCGACGTGTTCTCGCTGTCTGCAATCGTAACCGATCGAGTGTTCCCGATAGTTACTCCACCGTCGTAATCGATTACCGGTGTTTGTAATGTGTTCCCGATTGACGCTGCGGCCTTTTCGGTTAATTCCGGAGTAATGATTCCGGCTGGATCGGCTGTTTGTTGCATAAACAAGTTTAACCCTCCATAACGGCTTGGGCGCAACTCGTTTTTATCCAAGTTACTTGACGATCTTACGTTTTGAATACGTGTGTTTATCAATGACATGATTAAAAATTTTAATGAGTTAATGGTTTTATAACTGTGTTACCCTTGCACGTTATTTATTAATTGGTGCTAAATTACTTCTTTTTTACAAATAACAAAAGGAATGTTTGTATAATTTTTGTATCTGCTATCCCATTGGCACACAATGCGGCGAATAATCCGTACAACATTGCGGTTAAAATAGACACGTCCTGAAGGATTCCAAGCCCTGAAATTTGAGCGATTACCATTAAGAAAACCCCCACAATCCAAGACAATGCCTGTACAATTATGTTTGGCGAGTTCTTTGTCTTGCCTAAAATTCTTTTAAGGAATTCCGTAATAAAAGGAATCGCCAATACTAATAATATAAATACTTTCATCTGTTTGATTTTAAATTAAAAAATAATACCCTCAGCATAACCGAGGGTATTAAATAGATATTTATTAACGCATCGGTAATTTAGATACGCCGTTTTTCTCTCGGATCTCGGCTTGCTTTTCCGCAAACGATGCCGTACCTCGCAATTCGCCTTGTTGTAACAAGTATTTTGAGATAATAGAATCGGCCTCAACTTGCGTTTTAGCACCGGCAACCTCTACCAACTCGATAGTATCTGGACCAGTTCCGGGAGGTTTCGTCCCTGTACCTGGTTTCTTTTGCCCTAAATCGATAACGTCTTTTAATTTTTCCGAAATAAGTTCCGCAGCGGTGTAAGGTTTCAAACCGTTTGCCGTGTTTCTCATTATCTCGCCGTCCGCACCTCTGAACACCATTACTTTTTTACCGTCTGCATCCACCCAATCAGGTTTCGCAGTTGCTAAAATTCCACTCGTTGCCGAATCGATTAATGTTTTTTGTACGCCTTCAGGATAACCCGCCTTAAATTTGATGCCGTTTGTTGCTTTTCCAAATTCTGCGTTTACCTGTATTCCTGTGATTTGGCCTTGGAATTCTTTTTCCTTAGTAGTCCAACCCTGTTTGTCTGTGTCGTATTGAGTTTGTAACGCCGCCAAATTTGCTTCGGTATCTCTCAATTTTTGGACTGTCGCTTGGTCGCCTTGCCCTTTTTCGATCTTACTTTCTAAGTCTGCGACTTTAGTTTTATACGTATCGATTTCGGTTTGTAATGCGGTAGATCCTGTCGCTGAGGTTTTGAATTCGCCAATTACTCTTTTCATGTAATCGAACGATTTTTCGCCCTCGGCTTTTGCGATTCCTGACGTTTCCAACACATCTTTTTCGATGTTACCGTGGTGTTCGCCTATCTTGGTATTGATTACGACTGTTTCGTCGTTTACTGATAATGTAGTAATTGCCGCCACTTGGTCGTCGCTCAATCCTGATAAAGCCTCATTGGCTTTTAATACTTCTGGTGTAAGTGCCATAATTTTACTCTTGAATTATGTTAATATAATAAGGGTACGACAATACGACGTACCCTTTTGAAAATTTTATTTATAGTTTTCTGGATTCCATAAAACTGTACACGTATAGCCTAAGCCTCCGCCGTTTTTTTGGTATGCGCTCCACTCTTTAGAATTGTACTTCTGTACAAAATCTTTGGTTAGTTTTTTACCAGTCGATGGACTAAACACTTTCTTTTCCATTTTTACGTGGAACAAATGGCGTTCGTTTTCCTCTGGTAAATAATCGTTGTCGGCATCGCCTTGGGCTGCCTCGATTTTCTTTTCGTCTGCGGATTTCCCTTTTTTGGCTGCCGCCTTTTTCGCCGGTGCTTTTGCCTCAGGTGCTTTTGCCTCAGGTGCTTTTGCCTCAGGTGCTTTTGCCTCAGGTGCTTTTGCCTCAGGTGCTTTTGCCTCAGGTGCTTTTGCCTCA
>Ga0070747_1001102_pt1 | contig 13457 bp, 23 predicted proteins | sample VirMetDEL_Mar_31_FD_77321 | JGI IMG/M metagenome (GOLD analysis project Ga0070747, IMG submission 77321) | Aqueous microbial communities from the Delaware River and Bay under freshwater to marine salinity gradient to study organic matter... | ecosystem: Environmental > Aquatic > Marine > Coastal...
AAAGGAGCTTGACAAGGACGAGCTTCTATCTTAGAGTCCTGAAAAGAGCGAAGACTCCGCATTAAAACAAAAGAAAATGAAAACGAAATTATCCATAGCTGTATCAAAAACACAATTATTCTTAGCTGCATCACTAACGTTTTGTGTGCTTGTGACTTGGGATTACTTTAAGACTCCTGAAGTCAAAACAATCACTCAAGAAAAGATTGTTTATCCAGAAAAAGTTGAGGCTTGTGTGTCTCTCACTAAGTTTCAACTGGAGAAAATGCTTAGTCATTTTAATGAAGACGATCATCCTTCCGAAATGAAGCGTTTTAAAAGTTTGGTTAAGAGGGATGCGAATGGTTGGAGAATCTCTTCAACTCACTTGGCTAAGGGTGCAGAAAAATACCCTCTTCCAGACGGTGATTTCCTAGTTGTCGATGCTTCGTTTATTGATTATCAAGGAGACTTCAAGGATTGCATTAACTACGCTCACAGTTATAAAGATAATCACGAATATATTGTGGTATCAGTCAAGTAAATTTAGGCTCTGTGGCGGAATTGGTAGACGCTGCGGATTTAAAATCCGTTGATCCTAGATCGTGAGGGTTCGATCCCCTCCAGAGCTATTATTAATTTATTGTATGGAGAATCTTAAAAGAGAGTCTGGTAAGTGGATTATAACTTTTGGCAAATATAAAAATTATTGTTTAAAAAAAGTTCCTACCCATTATCTTGAATGGGTTCTTGAAAATTTTAAAGATCTATCTATTAAGGAATTGAATGTTATTAGAGGAACCGTTTCAGGCAGGAAAGGGCAAATTGAAAAGCATAGAAGAAAGTGAGACCCGTTCGTCTAATGGTTAGGACTCCAGATTTTCATTCTGGCAATAGGGGTTCGATCCCCCTACGGGTTGCCAACTTTAAAAAATACTAATAAAAAATGAGACTAAGTAAAGCATTATTTACACTTGTAGCTTTAGTAGGCTTAACAACAGTAGTATTAGGAGAAACTAAATATACTTCAATAATGACTGGAGTATCAGTTGGCGAAGGTAGAATTCATGTCTGGGAGGTATTGACAAAAACATTTAAAGCGTCTCAAATCCGTATTAAAAAAGGAGAAGAGCATAAGCCTATTAGATGGGCTACAATTCCGAGCTATGTGATCGTAACGTTTACATCTAAAAATGATAAGATCACAAGATCACAAGTAGAGAAAGCAGTTAAAGCTCCTCCTGAATCTAAAGAGCGCTATCTTGTATGGAAGTTAGAGGAAGTGAAGTAAAAAGAATTTGTATTTAATGCGCTTGTAGCTCAGTGGTTAGAGCAGGGGTCTCATAAACCCTTGGTCGTGAGTTCGAATCTCACCGAGCGCACCATTTTTAATTAGATAAATTTACACACAAAGATATAATCAATTATGAAAGCTATTTCTATTCACTGCTCTAAACAAATTGATGACCTTCTGGATGAGACCATGACTATGGAGGCTAACGGGAAGGTGTTCACCTCTCAAGATCATGCAAGCTCCACCTATGTTAGGAACCCCGATTTATGGTGTGGAGACTTAGACATTACATGCGTATCTCCTTGGAATAGTAGTGGTGGCCATAAGAAAGCGGGAACATTAGTAACCCCAAGGCACATTATAGGTGCAGCGCACTACGAGTATTCTGTGGGGGCAGTGGTTAGGTTTGTAGAGAAAAACGGCACAGTGCATGATCGCACCGTGACAGGAAAGGCTCGACATCCCGAATGTAGAAACTACACTCCAGACTTAACAATCTATACTTTAGACAGTGACCTTCCCTCCGCGATAAAGCCTTGTTCTGTAATGCCTAGCAATTACAGTGACTACTTAGATAACTTCAGTAAGATAGCTTGCCTTGGTCTTGATCAAGAAGAGAAAGCTCTCATCATAGATTGGCGCTCTGGAGGTAGGATGCAGACACCCACAGATCCCAAAAGACTTATTTTTCATGAGAGTAAAATCAAAGGCGACAGTGGCAACCCTGCATTTTTAGTTTTTGACGGCAATCCTGTACTTGTGACTGTCTGGACATGGGGCGGGGCAGGAGGTGGGACTCCCGTGGCAGAGTATATTTCAGACATCAACGCCATGATCGAGACTGCTGATGCACGGGCAGGTGTATCGACAAATTATACACTTACTGAAGCGGATTTTTCAACGCACGGTAGCAAAGCCTTCGATGCTAAAAAACTTCAGGCTCGATTCGTCGCTGCACTTCGTAAGTTAAGACCTAGCTGGTTTGATAACAGCGCGGAAACGAGCGCCGAGACCAGTGCCGAGACCAGTGCCGAAACCAGTGCGGAGTATACGAGTGCAGAATACAGTAGCTCTGAGTCAAGTTCTGAGCCACCTTGGGAGACCAGTGCCGAGACCAGTGCCGAGACCAGTGCCGAGACTAGCGCCGAATAAAATTAAAATAATATTTTTTTAAATGTATGAAGTTTAAAGGAAAAATTGATATTGTTAAACAAGTTCAAAAAAAACTTGGCCTTAAAGCTGACGGAATTGATGGCCCTGCTACATGGAAAATGATTTGGGAGAATCTGATTCATGATGATAAAGGTGAGCCAGAAAAGCCAGAGCCTGAAGCTCAAGAACTTAAAGATGATTACCCTGAAGTTTACAAAGCGTCCCCAAACCAGTCTGGGCCGATTAAACCTAAGTATGTTATTCTGCATCATAGCAGTGGAAGTCATGATGGGACTCGTTCGTGGATTTTAAATGCCGCATCCAAGGTTAGTTACCACTATCTTATTGCTGCTGATGGGTCTCGTACACAATTTGTCTATGATAAAAAGAGAGCTTGGCACGCTGGGAGATCTTCTTGGAAAGGTGTAAGCGGTCTAAATGGTCATAGCGTTGGTATTTCTTTTTATGGAGACACTAACAAACGTACGCCAAGTGCGGTTGAGATTGATTCCGCTGCCAAGAAATGCAAATACCTCATGGATAAATTTGATTTAGGTATTGACAATATTCTGACGCATGAGATGATTGCCCCCAACAGAAAGAATGATACTTCTGCCGCTACCTACCAAATGGTTATTGATCGCATAAAAGAGCTTTAACATGAAAAAACTAATTAAATTACTGTTCGGTTTGTTTCGGCATAAACCAGACACTCAAGAAGTGTTTGATGTGGACCCCAAGATGTCAAAGAAAATGAAAGAGGTATTCGGAACAGACCACAAGTTTGCTGAATTAGCTGTATACGAAGACGATAGCAGGAAAAAGGTGGAGAGATTGCTGGAGACTATTGAAGAAGACCCAGATCGTCTATGATTTATATTTTACGAGCAGGAAACTCAGACAAAGTAAAAATTGGCTTTAGTAAAAGCAACAGGAGTTTAGATAAAAGAATCAAAGCTCTCCAAGCATGTAGTCCTCAACGTTTAAAATTAGATGGTAAAATGAGAGGTAGCAAACTTAAAGAAAGGTATTTGCACCATTTATGTATCAAAAGACATCTTCATAATGAGTGGTTTTCTTTGACAACAAAAGAAGTTTCGCGTTTGATAAAAAAATATAAGCATTTTAGCCCTACAATTTATCACGGTAAAAAATTTTCTTTGACAGAAATTTCTATGGCATCTAGGAGATTAAAATCCAAAGGGAAATTCAAAACAATTCCCCCAGATCGACTGTGATATTTCCAAATATGGACTACAATTTTACAGCTTTTTTTTAAAAAAACTAATTAATTTCTATGATTCCTAAAAAACTAAAATATTTTCCTTGGATGTCGAGGGAAGCAATAAAAAAATCTAAAGCTTTAGGCTCCATCAAGAATTCAATCACATCTGGAGGTGGGAATTTAGCTGGTTACCTTGGCGAAATAGCTCTAGCCAGACACCTAAAAGCAGATAATGTTTCTTGCGATGAGGGGAACGAGAAATACAATTATGATTTATTAAAGAGCGGAAAAAAGATTGAGGTTAAAACCAAGAGGAGAACGAGAGACGTTGAAGGTCATTACGAAGTCTCTATCGCTGCAACCAGCAAGCATCAAAAAACAGATGTTTACGCTTTTATTTCGATCACCTTCGATAAGAAAGAGGGGAAAGGTAGAAACACCACTTACCACAAAGTTAAATCAATTTGGTTATGTGGTTACATGAATCAAGACGAATACTTTAAGAAGGCTAAGTATATGCGTAAGGGGCAGATAGATATATCAAATGGTTTTAGAGTCCATGCAAACATGTATAACATGCCTATAAGTGAATTAAAAAGTGATATTAATTATGATATATAAAATACAAGAACTTATTATTTTTTTGGGGGCTATTGTAATCGGCGTTCCACTGGGGCTAATCGTCGGATTAGTTTGTTGGTTTAAGTTTCCATTTCAAGTGTATTGGGAGGCTCGATCTAAGTTGGCTCAGAGCAGAATCGAGAAGGCAGAACAGCTAATAAAACAATATGAAAACGAAAATTCTTCTGATGCCATGTGGGACAGACATATAGAAAGAATAAAATCTCAAGAAAATAATTATGACAACTGAAGGACTATTAAAACTACATAAAGACACCTGTGAAAATTGCAGGGAGATCATGAAGCAAAAAAATAACGATTATACTGGTGGAGAAAAAGCCACCGATCCTTTCGCTAATTTTAACGCTGCATCCGTTCTGGGTATTGATCCAGTGCAAGGCTTACTGCTTAGAGTCATTGATAAGATTCAAAGGATTAGGTCTTTCACAAATGACAAGCAGTTAAAGGTCTCAAATGAGAGTGTCGAAGATGCTTGCGATGATATTGTTAATTATGCAATTTTAGCAAAGGCAATGCTTATGGAGGAGAGACAGATTCATTCGTTTGAGACTGGGGAATAAAAAATATTAAATATTCATTTGTTGGTGCATAGCCCGTCCCCGTTTTTTGTTTTGAGGGGGCGGGTTATTTGTTTGTAGATCCTTGCTTAAAACTCTGGTCTCGAAAATAATTCATTTTTAATCAAAAAAAAAGTTGACTCCCTCAAGATCCGAGCTTAACCTACGTCCAGTTATGAGTAATACAACAAAACGAGGTCGTGGTCGCCCCAAGGGTTCAACCAGTTTCATCAGCATCAAACTCGCTGATCTTAATAATAGTCTTGGCCCCAACGCCAACGTATCAGTCAGTAAAAAGTGGCTTGATTCGATTGGTATTGAGATCCAAGAGTCATCTGCTCCATCCTTGACTATCTCTTCAGTTACCGATGAGCTTGAAGCTACAGAGACTATCCAATTCCAAATCCACTAAGCTATGTTTGAAAGACTTGTAGGTCAGAGTGAAGTCAAGGGTCGCCTTGATTTCTATGCTAAAGCTCACAAAGCTGGCTCTATCATTCCACCCATCATGCTCAACGGAGCTAAAGGTTTGGGTAAGACTGAGTTCGCTAAGGAGTTCGCCAAGGGAATCAAAAGAAAACTTCTTGAGATTAACTGCGGGACAATCCGCAATGCTCAACAGTTTTTTGAACAGGTCTTCATGCCAGCTATCGCTGGAGAGGAGATCACTGTCCTTTTGGATGAGTGTCACGCTCTCCCTAAAGATTTGGTTGAGGTATTCTTGACGGTGTTCAACACTGAGGGGAGTAAGAGTAAGCAAGTTTCCATTGGAGAAGGTTTCGCCACATTCGACTTTGAAAAGCAGAATTTCTTGTTTGCTACTACAGAACTCCACAAAATCTTCGATCCATTGAAGGATCGTATGACTATTGTAGATTTCAAGCCTTATGTTTCTAAGGAGCTTGCTCACATCATTCAGAAGAAAATTGATTGGGTTCAGTTCGATAAGGTTGTCCTTGATCAGATCGCTGACACCGTTCGTGGTAACGCTCGTAGCGCAATCAAAAGAGCTTTGGAGATCAAAGCATTCTGCGAGATCAACAACAATCCAAGGGTGGATGCAAAAGCTTGGCTTAAAATAAAACAAATCTTGGGGATCAAACCACAGGGTTTAACTAACCTTGAGGTCCAGATCCTTGACATTCTCAAATCCAACGGCCCTAGCTCTCTCCAGATGCTATCGGCTGTTACTGGGATGTCCCGCTCTGCCATCCAGCTTGAGGCAGAGAACAACCTCCTTCGAAGTGGATTCATGGAGATCGATGGTAAGCGTAAGATCACAGTCAAGGGAACAAACATATTGAAGGAGTTAGCATGAGGTATGTAGTATCACAATGGGGAACAGGTCTGTCAATTGGAATGATTGGTAAACCAGAGGAGGTAGAAGAAGATAAGAACTTGGCTCATAATATATTTGGGGCTAGATCATATGATGATGTGTTTAATGGGCGCATTAATTTCAGTAGTATTTTTTATTTTTATAAATTCCTACTCTACAAACATGCCCTCCCATACATGTTCCAACATGGCGGCTCCCTTCGATCAGCGATCAAAGCCACCAAGCACAAGGTCAAGGGATACACCATAATCAAAGATAACTTCATGTTCCAGATGAGTAGATTGCCCGTGGTCTACAATGTAGGATTGTATAATGATGGGGACTTTAGGTATGATTATGAAGATTGATATTTGGGGCTGTGATATATAATATTGTTCATTTGTAATTACAAAACTCTTTTGTTTGTTACATATTGTAGTGTCGGACACTAAAACCACAACATATAGTATAGTTTTACGTCCATATACCTACTGCACCAACCCCCTCCCATCGTCGCCTAACCCCCATACCTACAACATAAACTACCAATAATACATAACAACAATATAAGGGAGAATAATAGAGGGAATACTGGAGGAATGGGTGTTCAAATACTGGATGTGGATTGCCCTATTTAATTAAATAAAAATAATAAAAATTCCACACACAATAGTTTTCCTTGATTTTAAAGGATTTGCGGCTCTTTTGTTTGACGTAGCTGCCACAGTGAGGTTGGTCTTTTTACTTGGCTTCGGTAAACCCAAACAAAAAAAATTATAAAAAAAGTCAATTTCTGCACGGGGGTAAATACAAAAAGTTTTTAAAACTTTTACCTCACTGCACCAGCCACGTTAAAAAATAATAAAAAAAGTGCAGGTCGGGTGACATTTCGCAAATAATAGGCAAGCCCAGATCGAAAGAGAGCGCCCAAATAATGCAGCGCCCCGAATAAACAAAAACAAAAACAAATAATGCCAGATCTAATCAAACAACGTAAATAATGTAATTGCCCAGATCGCACAAAACAAACTAAATAAACCCAGATCAAATAACAAGCCCCAAATAAAGGTGCGGTTAGCGGGGGCGACCACGTTCGATATCCAATTATATCTGTAAGTCATTGAGTAGTAGGGAGTTACGGCGCTCCGCGCCCCCGTCCTCCGTAACTCGCTGTCGGTCAACGAGTTAAAAGGAATTTATTTTTTAATCGATCAAGAATGTCCCATCTCCAAACATCCCCTCCTGAGATTTGGCTTCTGCCTTCAAGATCATTACAGCTCTCAAGTCGCGACCATCTTTTGTCGCAGGGCGAAAATCCAAAATCTTTTCTATTTGTTCCAGCTTCTGCCTGTCTCCAGTGATTGACAGACCGTCAATCGTCTTGAAGATTCCCGCAGCTTCTAGAAACAGAGGGATCTCCTCTGGGCTTCTTTTTTTAGTTTTTTAATTCGTTCGTGTATCATGTTATTATAGATTGCTGTATTTTTCCATCAACTCAACTTGAACGTGCTTATTCCAAACGCTGTGCATAAGGTCAAACCAACTACCTCCACGTTCAGCTTCGCCCATAGAAGGAGGGAAGACATTCCTAAACTCTTCCATCATAGTATCCAGTTGAGATTCGAATGCAACCTGCTCAGGACTAGCCTCCTCTTTCAACCCATCGACGAACTTTACAGCTTCATCAACCGTCATTAGCTCGCTTCCGTCGCCATTGTAAATGTTCTTTAGGTCATTGGTATCCATGTAGGATCGGAGTAGAGTATCTAGGAGTCTCTTTGTGCTTACTTGTTTTTTCATGTCTGAGAGAAACATACCATGAGGCTGAAGCATCGTCAAATTTAAATTAATTAAAAATTCCGCCGTAAGTCACTGATTAGTAAGGAGTTACGGCGAACGGCCCCGCCGCCGCCCGTAACTCGCTGTCAATCAACGAGTTACGAGGGTTTTTTATTTGGCAGATTTCATTTCTTCTTTTCGTTTTTTTCTATCCCCGAACCAGCCAAGGTCGGGAGTTTCCATGTTCCTACGCTTCCAAAAATTATTATAGGCTTTATCGAATTCATCTCTAAAACCTCTTTTTAAAACGGCGAACTTGTTCGCTTCGGAGAAGTCTGGTTTAATTGGTTCCATTTTATTTTTTGTATGCGTTTATGTGAGTCTCGCGAGTCACTTCCTTGTAACCATGCTTTTTGAATTCCTCTTTTAATGCTATTGCCCCGTGAAAGGACACTTTAAAAAAGATTATTTCTTCCTCATTGTGATATTCAAAACCCCATTCTCCAGTTGCATTCCTGTGGATATGGAAAGTTTTGGGGCAAAGTCCTAGTAGTTTTCTCATGTTTTTATTTTTCTGCTTTGTCTGTTCTGTCTCTTCTTAAAAGAATTAATCCAATTAAGATTGTTACCCAAAAACTCACACCTAGCCTTGCTAGTGATTCGATGACACTCATTTTGGCTCGACAACAAAACCTGTTTCGTCTTTTTTTGCAAGACCTTTCTCAACCAATCCAACGATCACGCCCTTTTCATCTTTGAAGCGGAGATCATTCTCATCACCATCGACGACGGGAAAGCCGAGATAAGTTTTAGGGAGTGAACCACGGAAGACAACCGCAACGTTGCCACCTAACGAAAGAATCTTTTTTATTCTGTCATCGCTAGTCTCTTCACTGCGGGAAAAGGTCAGGTGGTAGTTGTCGGGCATCTTGCCATGAAGCCAAGCCATCATCCTAGTAAAGCCCTTGGTATAATCATAAAAATTAACTTCTGAAAACTCTTCGATCACACTTGTCTTGCTCCCCTTCTTCATGTTCTCCCAAGGAATATCACTTGTAAGATTGAGACGGAAACAAGGGGTGAGGCTTTTTCTCGCTGCGCTTTTGATAGCCTTGCCGATTTCAATCCGAAGATCCGACATAAAACCGAAGTTATCTTTAAAGAACCTTTGAGTTTTAGCGATTCTAGAATTTTGCACGTTGGACATACAACCGCGCCCCGCTGTATCTAAACAAGCTGCACGGCATCCCGCGCTTGCCCATTGGCAGACGTTGAATCCTGATTTGGTAGCAGGGGAAAGATGGAGTCCGAACGTGCGGAACCCAACCTTTTCACCCTTTAGAGTTTTGGCGTTGCCTGAATTAAGTAATTTCATTGTGTTTTTTTATATTAAAGTTTACCACCAGCAAGAATAAAACACCTTGTCGCCATCATCAATCGCCTCAAGCGCGTCCTTAATGAATTTGAGATCCTTCTCCTTGAGCGCATCGTCTTGACTAGTGTCAGAACCATAAAAGAAACCTTGCGTTACTGGTAGTTTTCCAGCTTCGACGACTGACCGAAGGATTTTGAGATCCTCAGTAGTCAACTCAAAGAGTTCACAATTCAATTCATTTGCTGGCTTCCCAGTTTTGAGAGTCCAGAGGTTTTCCATCCAGCCTTGCAAGGCGTTGTGCTTTCTCCAATTGGCGAGTTCTACATCTTCTCCGTTGGAGTCCTGTCTGTGAGCGTATTGATCTAATCCCATAACGAAAGTATTCTGACAGGATTTTTCTGCGGGACAAGAGTTTTTTTGATTTTTTATTATTTTATTTCGCGCTTGCACTCTTAGTTTTTTCGTATATAGAAAAAAACCCCGTAACTCACTGATTGATAAGGAGTTACGGGGCGCGGCGGGGCGGTTCGCCGTAACTCGCTGGTAGTCAACGAGTTACGGAGCTTTTATTTATTCTTTATCTGTCAGTGGCTCCTTTCCATATTCAAGGAAGTGCATATGCTGCTTCGCATATTGATAGACCTTGTTCATTGCTTCCTTCACTTCTTCTCTTTCTTGATAAGCTTTATCCCAAGCTTCATCCCCAAGAGGGTAGTAATCTCTCTGGTGAAAGTCTGTATCAAAAAGGAGCTTAATTTGCGCCTCGCTTACAGCTTCAAACAATTCATTGTATTGTCTGCGTAGACTAGTCTCTCCTGATCCATTCATATGGATGCAGGGCATTGTGTATTCTTTAATCATAATCTTTCTGAATCATACCGTCGGATCAAAACAAAACCCAACTCTTTAAGTGCTTCTATGTCACTAATTGTTAAACTCTTTCTGCCTGTTAGTTTCCTTACGGAGTTCCTAACAGATTCATCTTTTACATAAGTGAGTTCATTACCCCAAACTTCTTTTCTAATTACTTCTATTGTCATCTCATTTTTGGGGCTAATTCTGTATAACCTAATTTTAAAAAGTGTTCTCTTAGTTCAACCGCTCCATGCAGGGAAACTTGGAACATCACTTCTTTTTTGTCATCAGTGTATTCAAAGCAGCAAAGCCCAGAATCCTTAGTCGGAAGATGAAAGATGCCCGAGGAGATACCAACGAATTGTTTTCTTGATCCTAGGTTGGATTGAACTTGCTTATATGCTCTGAAGGTTTTGGGGAATACCCCTGTCAGTTTAATTTTTGGTGTTTCGTCGTTCATAGTTTTTATTCTGCGAAAATTACATAGCCGTTCTTGTTACCGCGAATCACAACAATTTCAGCTTCATGAATAGGGTTGTTGCGCTCATCAACAAAAGTCTTTGCCTTATAAGGGTTGTAGGTCACAGAAGCATTAGGGACTTTGGAGTAACTGATTTGATTAAGCTCTTCCCCTACAATTACAGCATGAACATTTTTTCTTTGTTCTTTTAAAACCCGCTGGCGACCAGCTTCGGAGACTTTGAACTTGGCGTTTTTAATAATGCACTGCTCTGCATGGCGAGCCACCCGCCACTCACCATCGACTTTTCCTTGAATGCTTAGGCATCGCTTGTGGAGGTTGTAGTAAACTCTGATTTCCATAACGAGAGTATTCTGACAGAATTTCATCCTAGCACAAGCCTATTTAATGTTTTTAATTAAAAAAAAATCTTCATAAGTCACTGAACGATAGTGAGTTACGGGGCGCGGCGGGGCGCTTCGCCGTAACTCATTGATACTCAACGACTTAGAGCGTTTTTTATTCCTACAAAAGAAAAACCCCGCCCCCACGGATGACTTTAGCACTTTCCGAGGGGACGAGGTTACACTACTAGCACCTACAAAAATCAAAAGGCCATTTTCACAAGATGCACAACGCCGATAAGAGATATTAACCCTGACAAAAGGAAAATGCAAGTGAAAACCACATTCTCAAAAAAAGTTCTGTCTTGTTCTTTCATGTTAAGAAGCCCCCCTCGCGGGGGGCGTTATAGGTTAGGCAGACAAAACAACTGCGGAAGTGCGATCCTCTTCAGTGATAACTGGGTTTGCCACCCTGTCAAAGATTGACTGCATACGCATTGTGCGGTCAGACAACTTGGAAAGGTCGCTACCTTTCAGGTTCTCAGTTACAGAATTGTAGAGAGTCCAGAGTGAACCACCCTTGAATTCTTCGTGACGAGGGTTGCGGAACTCATTAACAGCCTTGTAAATGTCACGGGCTGGGAAAGCCTTGGCATCAACAAGCTCAACAATCAAGTCTGAGGCAGACTCGACTTCAGTTTGCTGGTAAGACTCGATGCGCTTTGCCATGTCAGACCAGTGATCTTTAACCTTGGCAACGGCAGAAGAAAGCACACGGGGAAGATCCGACAGAATATTAGTGGTATGACGGCGAGCCAACTTCACATCAGAAGAGAAGCAAAGATTTTCACAAACCATCATTTGATTGCCAGCAGCAATAGAAGCAGCAAAAGATTTATCGTGAGCGTTCCGAAGACCCAAGACGATCTTGCGATCCTCTCCAGAAATGTCCTTCCCCTTGAGGGCAAAGCCTCCGAAGTAACGCAGACCGCCACGGGCAAGAGCGTGTTCCTCTTCGGAGACTTCAAACCCAGCGCGACCAATGGCCTCGCGGGTCATATCCACCAACTTGCGGTGAGGGATTGGGGTATGGGTTTCAGTTGCTTCTGGGGTTTGGACTCCAGAAAGGGCTTCGGCATCGATTTTGTTTTTAGCATAGATAAGCATAACGGCAGGAGTATGATCTAAAAAAACACTTGTGACAACTACTAATTGAACAAAAATGAAAATAATTTGTAGGTCAGAATATTTTTCGTCAAATAACCCTTTACAAGACCCCCAGTTTTATGATAGAGGGAAAACCCCCGTAACACACTGACTATCAACGAGTTACGGGCGGCGGCGGGGCGGTTCGCCGTAACTCGCTGATTATCAACGAGTTACGGGAATCTTTCCTAATTACTTGGTATGATCAAAGCGTTTAAGTTTTTTCCGAAACCCGGGGGCATGGTGAGCGATAGCCTGTGGACTTCTAAAAGCCTTACTCATTTCAGTCGCTGTAATGCCTCCTTGTTTGGCTAAGTCATAAATCATGGCAAAAACAACTTTCTTTTGTTCTTCTTTCATCTGCTCTTCTAATTTGTTAAAGGTCGAATCTTTAAAAGATTTAGTTCTTTGCGCGGAAAGCTTACTGCGGTCAGAGAAGTCTTTAAGTTGTCTTGCTTTAATTGACCTTGCGAATTTTTTATGTTCGAAAAGGACAGTTAAAACAATCGCTGGGCCATTGCGGTAGTAAGCTCCATCGGTAAGCTTCGCGCCACCGCTATAATCTTCACCGATTTGCTTGACCCCTTCAAAGACTTTTGGCAAAGAGCGTTTAACGTCGTCGGATTCATCAATTCCAAAAACCTCTTTTGATAGCTCTTTCATTCTTGAGCTTCCGTCTTTACTTCTCCCGCTGATTGTGAATGTAACATAGAAAGCGGTCACGACCCCACGTTCGTGCAAATCTTTTTGATTCTGGCAAGCCTCCTTAAAACCATCAATACATTTATGCAAACCGCAGTAATCATAGAAAAAGGTGCTTAAAGACCCTTCTTCAATCAATGGATTCAAACCCCTTTCATGGTTTATGTCTCCTCTAACTGCTGTTAAAGAAATGTCCTCTTTATTTTCGATATCACAAAGGAGTTCATGATTTTGATTTGTGTGTTTCTTTGATGTGTTCCAAGACTCTATGTAGTTACAATGAGGAAGCATCTTTTTTTCATGTTCCACTGAGCTTGCCGATAAGGTATAAAAAGCAGTCTTTCTGTCATGCTCTTGATTCCTTTTAGTGGTGTGATTAAGCATCCAATCATAGATGCGATCTTTACCATGAGAACGGGTAGTTTCTGTGTAGTTGTTAGCCATGAAAGAATTATCTCCATTTTGCTTTAAGTTACAAGGGTTTTTTTAATTTATTTTAAATCATTTTAAATGTAGGTCAGGATATTTTTCGCCAAATAACTTTTGACAAGCCACCCGCCTTATGATAA
>Ga0070747_1001108_pt1 | contig 13410 bp, 14 predicted proteins | sample VirMetDEL_Mar_31_FD_77321 | JGI IMG/M metagenome (GOLD analysis project Ga0070747, IMG submission 77321) | Aqueous microbial communities from the Delaware River and Bay under freshwater to marine salinity gradient to study organic matter... | ecosystem: Environmental > Aquatic > Marine > Coastal...
CCCGTCGAAGAAACAGAAGAAGAACCCGTTGAAGAGACAGAAGAAGAACCCGTTGAAGAGACAGAAGAAGAACCCGTTGAAGAGACAGAAGAAGAACCAGTCGAAGAGACGCCAACAGAAGAAGAACCAGTCGAAGAGACACCAACTCCTGTAAAAGAAACTCCCCAATCTTCTACTAAAGAAGATTCTTCAGCTCTTCGTCATGGTGTTGATACTGTTAATAAATCTAGTCTTGACAAAGTATTTAGCGAATTGTCGCAGAAAAGCCAAGATCTAACTAAATCAACAAATGAACTTGTAGAATTACGTGAACAGTTTACTGAACTTCAGAGTAAGTATAACACACTTGAAGTCAAACATAAGAAACTTGGAAATGCCTTTAAGGCTCTACTTCCTGAATAAGTTTTATATCCTCATAGAAAGAGAGGTTATAAAACTATTTTGAATTTTAACAAGCATAATATGCTACTCCCGACGAAGTAAACACACCCACTAGCATACCTGCCATTATAATAGATCTAGCACATAATCTATCCTCATAATAGGCCACTTCTTTACGAAGGTCGCTCCTAAGTTCGGTAATAACTTCGTGTGCATCCTCTAGTTCACGATCTTTTTCTTTGATCGAGTTCCGCATTGTACGGCAAGCATACTCTGCACGAGCTAGTTCCTTGTTTTGAGCCTTTGTCATTTTTATATACCCTTGTTATTTTTTAGATCATAATTCATCATATGAAAGGTACATCCAGAACTGAAAAAGTATATCATTTGGTTGAAGATTTTTTGTGTAGAACTTGTTGTAGGTTTTACAGCTTTACATTGCAATAAAGAATTATTAACTATTTTCTTCATTGTTTTTACTTACTCTTATTTTCTTATATTTTCATAATTATACAAAAACCATTCTATAGTATTGTCTAACCCTTTATCTAATCCCGTGAAAGTCATATCTTTATAAAATAGCTTTAATCGACCTGAAGAAACTGTTTTTTGATATTGTCCATCATTTGATGGTTCTAAATCAAACGAGATATCTCCTTCGAAAGATAATTTATCTGCGATCATAAATACAACATCTTGAATACAAACTTCTTCTTCTGTAGATACTATTAACGGGACACTCATAGAATAACTTTCTAATACCCATACCAATACTTTAGCAAGATCTTTCACATACGTAAATTGTCTTAATGGTATTCCTGTACCAGATACGCAAAACTCTGTATTGTTTTGTTTGGCTAAATAGCATTTATGTATCAATGCTGGTATAACATGTGCATTCTCAAGATTAAATTGATCATTTTCACCGTATAAGTTACCTGGAACTACTGTAACAAACTTCGTTCCATATTGTTTATTATAAGCGTTGCTCAAAACATCTATCATTCTCTTTGCATACGAATATCCCATATTACTTTCATGTGGAGGACCATTATGTAGATAGTCTTCTTCTATGGGATATTCTACTTTATCGGGAAATATACACGTGGACATGATCGATACTAACTTATTTACACCGTTTTTATGACAAGCTTTCATCATATTCATGTTTATCAAGAGATTGTCTTCAAACATCTCTACGTTTTGTCTCATATTTTTGAATAATCCTCCAACGTTTGCGGCAAGATTGATAACAGCATCTGGTGCTATTCTTTTAATCAACTCATTTGTCTGTGTTAAATCACAGAGATCAGCATCTTTAGATGTAACAAAGACCCATTCTTTTGTCTTATCGATTTTTGCAAGTTCTTTTAAGGACTGACCTACTAATCCTGTACTACCAGTAACGAGTGTTTTCATTGTTTTACTTATGCAATGAAAACATATCTTTAGAACTTCAATTTCTGTTCGAACAAGTGAGTAATGGGATGCATCTTATTCTTAATATACCCGTGATATTTGTAAGAAACATGATTGAAATTCTCACGAAACTTCTCAATGGTAAGATGACCATTTCCCCTATTTTTCAGTATTCTCCAACTATCAGCAGGAATAATTGATGTAGTCTTTGTATTAAAGATGTCATTGTACATCTGGATAAGCAACCGCGATGAATTATCATACATGGGATCGTGTTTATTATCCTCTATAAAAGCTTTACAACAATTGAAAGAACAAAAGATTCCGTCAGTTTCGTAATAATCGTTTTCGTGTATAGTTATAGTCTTATCTTGTAATTCTGCAATTCTATCTTTCTTACTCTTTGGTATTTTCTCACGAATAGTAAACTTATCTTTACTAATCTCGCTATAAAATGTCTTAACTACCTGATGCGCTACATATCTTATCGGACAACCTATTGGACGAGTATCATAAGAGTGACGACACCACATACAATCTATATCAGACATTTCAGTAACTTCATCTCCATATAGGTCAATCATAACAGGAATACATTTAACAGGATGCTTCATCTCATCTAGGAAAGTTACTATATCTGTACTTCTGATAACAAGATCATCTACTCTAGTAATAGTATCTTGTAATGGTTCTGTGTATTCATTGTCTGTAATCGTAATACCGGTAATCATTGGTATGCCGTAAGTTTTGTAAACCTCCTCAATATTGATATTTTCTAGGGTAAATATGTACTTACCTATTTTCTTTTTACCACTTGACATATTATTTCTGTATGATGTAGATAAGACAAATAAATCATTTTGAGGAATTGCTACATAAACGACAAACATCAATATACAAAATGAACGAAGCAAAGAAAGACATGTTTTGGCTACACGATCTTTTAGTATTGTTTCGAGTTAATGGGGGTATGCGTGGTATGCGAGACATCAGTATAGTACCGATGTCTGGGATGTCTCTAGAAGAACAATTAAACGCGGCTACACGATTAATTCTGATAGTCTTTGTTATAATTCTAATAGCATTTCGTCCAGTATATAGCATAATCTTTTTAGTCGTTTCTCTTGTATTTATTATTATTCTTTTCTATATACAAAGTAGAAGAATGAACATTGTTGAAAATTACCAACCAATGCAACCCGTACGAGTAGCCAGACCAACTACTGCTCAGATAAATTATCACATAGACACTAACAGACTTCCGACTTCTAAATTTGGAAATAATCTAACAGCCAAACACACGAACGTGGATAAGTGTGGATACGTAAAAAGAAATCCTAATTCATTGAGATTTTACGACGATTGGAAGAAATTAGAGTATAATGAGAATTATAAATCTCCCAATCAAGCTTTAGTAGGTCCTCCACATCCCCGTACGAAGACAAAACCGATTATTGTTGCTCCTGCTGTTGATCTATCATTCTGGAAAAACGATGATCTCGTCACTTTTCCATGGATCAATAGAGAAACCAATGTTGATCTGTACCAATCTGGATTCGTATCAACAACTTGTTGTGGTGATACTGAAGGCGAGCATTTAGTTCCAGAAAGACCTTGTGAAAAATATGTCAAAGGTCCTGGTCTTAAACCTTTGACTGATATTGATCAATCGGATGATACCTCTTCCTTTAAAGAAGACTTTGAATATGGAGATGTTATAGAAGGATTTTGTGGCGGATGTTCTACATCTCCTTCTTATGATCAACCAAACATTCCTCCACAAAAACATACGAAGCATGATCAAGAAGAGATTCCTAATAATCCTGCTCATCCTCTTCAACATGAAGTACCTGGATTAGTTAATATGCAATGTGGATATAATCCATCACAGGAAAAGGTTAATTTGCCTTCGAATTATCCAGCTGGTAACTGTGAACAAGCACCAGAGATGGCTAACTTTAATAAGAATATATTCACTCAAACTATTCAACCCGGTGTGTACACAAAATCAGATATTATCGAACCTATTAACTCAAATATCGGTATATCTTTCACACAACAATTTCCTCCAGTAACATGTGACATGACAAAGGATGGCGGAATAGAATATACATCCCACGATCCAAATTTGGTTGATGTAAAGATCCCAGATGATAGTTTTGATGTTTCAGAATCTGTGACCAACGCTAACATCTACGATCCTCGTCATTCTGGATACGGTACTTCCTACAGAGCTTATACGGAAGAAGTAACGGGACAAACACGTTTTGCTTATGATGATGTTAATGCCGTGAGAATGCCTAATTACATTACTCGTAACAAGATTGATTTCGAACCTTATGCGGATTCTTACGGACCCATGAAGGATGATCAACCTTATGGTAACGAGTTCAACTCTAGAATTAGAGCTTTAGCCCAAGATTCTTGGTTGAGAAATAGTTTGCAGTTTAGAAATGATCTACAGGAGAGAACTATGCGTAAGACGAACGCTGAAGCATGGCAACAAAAAATTGCTCCTATTAGAACATCTACATCGGCTGGTCAGATGAATAGGTGTAAATAATTTGCGTTTATGTTTCTTTTATAGAGAAATATAACCTTGTATAAGACTTGGAATAAATACTAAATATCAAAAACTCCTATTCTTGTCAAGTATGTTCTTAACAATACGTAATAGGATATACTATATAATAGAACTCGATTTTAGTCGTTTCATACTTCCGTACTGTGCAGGACTTGTACTTTGTACGAAAAATGGTCAACACACACAATTTTTGTGTTGAGATATAAAAAATGACAAATTAACCAGAATCAGCCTGTAAACCAAAATCAAAATTTGACAAAATTTGACAAAATTTGACAAAATTTGACAAAATTTGACAAGATTTGACAAATTTTGTCAAATCTTATTTAAAAATGTCTTGTATGTATATAAAATGGAGTGTGAATATTGTCATTGTATATTTAGTAGTAAAAGTAATTTATCAACACATCAAAGGAATGCCAAGTATTGTTTGAAAATTAGAAATGTTGATAATACAAAACATCAATGTAAGTACTGTAACAAGTACTATTCCTCAAGTATAAGACTCGAATCACACGAAGATACATGTACTAAATATTTTAAGAAACTCAAAGAAGAATCCTTGTTATATAACAGTCAAAAATCTGCGTATAAAGAGAAAATAAAGATGTTAGAAAGTATTATCAAGGACCAGAAAACGCAGATCTCAGAGCTACAAAATACAGTCAAAAGCGTAGCAATCAAAGGTGTAGAAAAATCTACAAACCAAACAATCAACCTACTACCACTAACAGAAGAACACATGAAAAGTTGTGCACAATATCTAACAATCGATCATATAAAACAGGGAGCAGAAGGATATGCCAAATACGCTCTAGAATATCCGTTCAAAGATAGAGTTCAATGCGTTGATCAATCGCGTCGCAAGATAAAGTACAAAAACAATGAAGGTGATTACGTTACTGACACTATGATGAGCAAATTAGCTCCAAAGTTCTTCAAATGTATAGAAGCACATAATGATCAGTTGATAGATGAATTTATTGAAGAGATTAAGGTAGAAATAGATGTATGTCTCGAGAATGAACCGACAACAAAATGGGAAGAGGAAGATCGTGATGATAAATTGGAAAAGATGAATGAGATGATAAGTATGTTATGTGAATACAAGGGGGGGGTTAAGCGTAGTATAGCCCAAGATGATCATATGAAGTCTGAATTTGTCAATCGAGTGACCAGATTCATACAATAAAGAAAATATCATCATAATTTAAAGACTAAATCTGATTAATCTACCAAAGAAATGCAGTATTTGTCTTTGTAATCTACAAAACCCCCAGAATAGATTGTACGCACATGTTAGGTGTATCGATCGGTAGCTCAAACAACGTGCAGTTTGTCCGTTATGCAATACCGATGTCAGTTTCGAATCCTAGAATGGAGTGTATTCAATGTCGATTATATTACACTAAAGTAATATAATACAAGTCTATTTTCAATTACTGATTCCCCCACCTGGCTGACCATTTCTGTTGGTTATTCTTCAATTGTTGGCGTGCTATAATATCTTCACGATGATGGGAAGTATCATCTATAAATGACAGACACCCGTAAATATTACCAGGTTCTGGCATTTTCGATATACCGTCTTCATCACGCCACTTTCTATTATACTGAGGTTTCATATTGGACATCGGATCCTGATAAAGCACTCCAGTTACCTGAGCAGGAATATCATAAACAGGTTTATACAAAGCATCCTCGATAGAATGATCGATATAATACTGAATCTGTCCAGCATTAACATCTGAATATGTACGATAACCTCTACCATATCCTTTAAGATCATCACAATACATATCTTTCAATGCAATATTACCCACATTAGGCGGACGATCAAGTTTGAGAAGAGAATTTCTAATCGGGTCTAACAAACGTGGATCATGAGACACGTATGTAGTACCAGGACACGCAGAATCCTTAGGACAATCAACACTAAAAAAATCAGCACTAGGTTTGACACCAACATTATTCAGAAACGTATACTTATCTGGTATACCTGTTGTCTGACCGCATTCATTTACAGTGTAACCTCCATACTTTGATTCGGGTTGAACTCCTTTTTGAAATACTTGACGATCATGACAATTAAAACTCTTTGGAACCTTACATCCTTCTACAGAAAAATTAGTAGGCCATCCTTGAGGGGATGGATAATCTTCTTTATCACAATTCCAGCAATTACAGCTGGATTGAGGGTAAGACCATAATACATTAGCTGACATCTTTTTATATACTTAGTGATAAAAAGATAAACCAAAATTAAATCACGTATACATCATTATCCTGTTGGAGTCAAAGTTGGTTGAGGTGCCGTAACAAAAACTACATTATGCTCTCTCAGCGACAATTCGTTGCCACTTTACATTATGATAGCAATATATCGAGAACGCTATTAAAGTTAAGTGCCAATTTTAAACATCCACAACGGTTAAAAAAGTTATTCATTTTTGGAATCTTTTAGTTTATTCTATCATCCACGGGAAATGCGGGCAACCATTACCACAACAGGAATAACCTCTAGGATCATAACGTTTAGATCTAGGACAATCCTTTCCACAACATTTGTCTTCAGCTTCAACATCACGTGGAGGGTATTCGTTGTCTAAACGTGTCTCTACGCATATCTTCTTGGATATTTTTTGCTATACGAATCCTCCATATTTTCCCATAAATATATTAGGATTTTTCGTTAAAACGTTGAATAATCCTCGTAATGTGTTGTTGTGAGAACCATAATTGATCAGCGTACAGTCTTAATCTAAGTGATGGTAAGAAATATCTTGACATTTTAAACCTTTACAAAGGGTTAAAACGTAATTCATTTTATTCAGACTAAGAAATTACTTCTTAGATCTGAGTCTCTTGGGGCCAGGCTTACGCCTACATCCTCCAGATTTCTTGGGCCCGCGCTTGCAAGAAATCTTTTTAGACTTGCGGGATCTCTTTTTAGATTTGCGAGATCTACGTTTACGGGATCTCTTTTTAGATTTGCGAGATCTACGTTTGCGGGATCTCTTTTTAGATTTGCGAGATCTACGTCTACGGGATCTCTTGGATTTGCGAGATCTACGTCTACGGGATCTCTTGGATTTGCGAGATCTACGTCTACGGGATCTTTTCATCGATTTTCTCGATCTTCTAGCCATTTATTTCTCACCAAGATTATTTTTTGGTTCTACGAAATTCATGTCGTCAATTTCGACATAGCCCATTATGGTAGCTCTGCAACAAATTCTTTTCAACTTCATCATATCCATGGTTTCTTTCAACCCAATAGTATCCTTATTTTTAGTATATGTGTTATAAAGGTGACCAGTCACCTTTCCACACGTATGACATCTCACTGGCCAATTGCTTCCCATGTTTTGTTTTAAGATAAATAGTTAATCGCATATTTCACTTTCAATATATCTCCATTCAAAACCCATGCTAGTCTTATTCCTACCCTTTAGACATGCAATAATGCTGGATTTACAATTACTTCCCATATCCTCGACTGCTTGTTTTATACTATCATATTCTTTTATCAATTTCCCATCTGTATAGCTTGTTAGAAGCTGAACCGTCAAGATTATCCAAAAGAGCAAAGTAAGCAATATACTTTTCCTTTGTGGAAGTCTCAGTAACGTATTGAACAAATCCTACAATCCAAGTCCATCAGCGGTCTCAACGATCCTCTCTGCAACTGCATCAGCTTCAGCAATAACACGATTGGATTCAGCTGTAAGACCAATGAGATTCCTCGACTAAACGATCCGTTTTCCTTTCAAACAAGGGTAGCAAGTTGGTGATTCTGTTCTTCAATATTTCTCTGACTTTGGACCACAGCGTCAAGATCACGTTCCTTCACCTCTGTCGGAATATCAACACGTCCAAGCCGGAAATTATCAAACGGAAGATCCATGAAAATTTCATCAACCTTCGAGTAATGTCAAAGTTGGGAGCAACGTTCTTAATCTTAGCATTATCGTGATTAATAACCTGACTCTCGAACGACTTTCCAAATGCCTTGAAAAGAGGACCTAGATTTTCTGGTTGAATACGATACCAGAAAACTACATCAACATCGAACTCTAATCCGTTTGTAGGAAAGATAGAATAAGTTTCTTTGACCTTCTGAAACTGTCGAGGAAAAGTAACTGGAGTATAAGTCACTTCCCAATAGTATCGTCCAACTTCAAAAGTCTCATCGAGATTAACCTTGATAACAAGGTTTTGTTTCTTTAGGACAATCTCATCATACTCTACGTAATGAAACGATAGACTAATAATTAACATAAACGCTACAAACATAGTACATCGAGAAGTTCCACGATTTTCAGACATACCAGTAACCACATTGTTTATCTCTTGGAGAACTTTGTGATACACGCACACGAGTACCCTTAGCATTTTCAACATCGAAAGTTTGTTTGTTAGTTGTCATTTGATTTCAGATTTAGAAAGACAATCAAATGATAAATTAAATTTGAAAATAGGTTAGTTTAACAGTTGTCAATAAATTCATACACATAATCTTGTGCATTTTCTATTTTTCTAATATCTCCTCTGAGATCATTCATTTTCACCAAAATCTTTCTAGTTGAACTGTTATACTTAACCCAAATAACATATGACCATGCTGGAACCGCTACTATAATTAGATACCACATTACAGAAAAGAGAATAGAAATACATATGCTAAGTACTACAAAATAGAGATATAGATATTCGGTATGTTTCTTGTAATATTGTGTCTGAAGACTGTCTAATTCCTTCATATTACTATGAATCTCGTTAAAGTTCTTTAGCAAATCCTTAAGATATTCGTTACGTTTCTCTTCTTTTCCAATATCATCTTCTATATTTTCTATCTGACTTTCAAGTTTACAAACACCTTTTTCCAATTCTATATTATACGTTTGGAGATGTTGATTTGATTTGATAATGTAATCTTCGTAAATATTACCGTTCTCTGCTTTTTGATCTTTCTTATCCTTAACTACAAAGGTGAAAGTTTGGTTTGTTTCGTTATCAGACATTTATTTGTTGATAACGAAGCAATCATTAGGTTTTCAATTTGAAAACATGTTTAGGCCAATACCGCCGGAACTGCTTGAGTGAAGCAGAACCAACAATCGCGATTTCCTACACAGTTAGTATTACACTCATCCAGGCAAACTTGTTGTTCAGGAGTAAGTACAGATGCAGTCAATAGAGGAAACAAAAATTGATCAGCTGTGACCACAATAGCTTTAGCAGAAGCATTTGCAGAAACAAGGAGAATATCCGCATCAACTTCTTGGTGCTTAGTCTCTTCGCGAATCAATGCTTGGGTGTGTTCATTCTGAGCAATCCCGACATCTTCCAAAGCTTATCTTCGATCGAATCAAGGAAACGATTAGGAAGACCGATGTTTCGAAGTTGTACAAACCCAGGTTCAACATAGTTTGTAGAATTGTTCACAGCATCGATAATGTTACCGATCATTGCGGCTTCCGCTTCTCTGGTAAAGAGAGCATAACAGTGTCAACAACGATAGTCATCAAGTTCTTCTTCTTCTCCAAATTCAAACAAGACATTTTCAAGATCTTCCTTCTGAATTCGATACGGTTGAGTAACCTTCAGGTCAATCAAAAGACCGTCCTTAGAATAGCAGTCGAATGACAAGTCATTCGTAATAAACTTGCGATCGTACTTGAACAAATGGGATACATACTTGCCAGCTTCGATAACTTCGGGAAACCTGGTCGTAAGGAATAGCCGTTTGATTTTCGTCCACAGCGCGATCATAATAATTACACCACACACGCCTACAACGGAAAAATAGTACACATAATGGATCGTTTATCCAGTGAAACGCCAGCAAAATGTGCTGTCATATTGGTTGTTTTGTGACATTTGAGTTTCTGATTATCCATTATTTTTTACATATGATACACATATAACTTATATAGTCAACTCTGTCATCTCTGTTATACAATCCGAATAAACAGATGCCGCGTCAGAATATTCAGATACAGAGCATTCTGACCGACATGTATAATCACCCCCATTAAACAATCCCTCAACATAATTAGTATTATGTTTCTGGTCATATCCCTGAGCTATACTAAGTACAATACCCTTAGAAGGTATATTAGTCATAGGAATCATATCCTTATTATCAGTCCATAAAGTCAATAATTCTTTCTTCAATTTCTTAATCTCTGCTCGTTTAATTGATAGACCCATATCAGAATCCTTCACGTTTTGCATAACTTTTATCAAACGAACAGTTTCACGGTGTAATTCTCTAGGATCCATTTATTAATAAAACATATAATAAGACTTAAATTTAACATCATTATTGTGGTACTACTCTATGTATACCTCTTTCGACTTGTTTATTGCATATAAACGAACATAATGGTCTATCTTGCCCCCATGGATTATCACATCTTCCGTCTAACATTGCTTGAGGTTGTTTAAAATTACATGGTTCATTATTTACAGGATTAAATGGGTCAAATATCTTTGATAAATCGTTTACGCCTGACCATCCTTTCCAATTCTTTTCTACCTTTTTCACAGGGTATTTAGGATCATCCCATTGTATTTTATTCCCAACATATACGAATTCGAATGCTAACCATCCACTTCCATTAGGTTCTGCTGTAAATTGTACTGAATCAAATCCCAATTGTTTTGCTGTGATAGCTATAAATCTATCAAAATTTGCTGTATTTGATGTTGTATTAATCCAATACCAAAATTGACGATCTGAAGGTATTTCTCCCATAGAAGGATCCCAATAAATACTACCAGAATCTTTAGAAAAAGTAAAATCCCTAGATATATTCTTACTAGGATCAGGAGTACATATTGCGCATAGAATATAATAAATGATAGCAGCTTTTATACCTTCATCGCCATGTACTGTATTGTTATCAGGAATAGGATATTCTACATTAAAACGTTTTAATGTATCGCTGACAAATCCTCTGCCTAATGTTCTATTGATTAGATTATTAGCAAAAGAGCGTTGTGATTTAGAAGCATATCCTTTGTAAGTTGGTTGTGTATTATCAACTGTACCAGCAGGTATAGGTCCTCCAAAATTAATACAAGCTCTTTGATCAAGATATAAATTAATCATATTGTTAACCTGGAACATGTATTTTGGTTCTGTCCATTGTTTGTCATCAACAGGACATGAATTAGGTATACTTTGAACATTAATTTCTCCGGTATAATATCCTTGTGAATCTTTCTTCCATCCCTTTCCAATACAACACGATTCTAAAATCAAAGACAAAAAATTATACAACCCATTTTTACTATCTTGATGATGATGAAGCAAGTAATTGGCGTGAAGTTTATTATGTGATCTCAAAGATTTACCGATATTCATATACACACCAGTACCAGGAGAGACATATGTCCAATATCCATACACATCATATCCCGATCCTGTATCTGTTCCATGTATACCTTCTAAATAAGTATTATCAGGATAACCATTGTAAAATGATACGTTCCACCATCCGTAAGGATCGTATATATTTCTTTGAAGATTTGGGGGAGTAAATGGAGCTGAGAATAATTGATTCATCTTAGGAGGTTGGAACATAGTCTTTTGCATATCATCCCATGAATAGTATTCGCCAAGATATTTTTGAATAACAGACATCATATTGTTATCTCCAACCTTGTAATACCAAAATAATACACCAAATACGAGGTCGGAAATCTTGTCGTCAGAGATATCGTCTCCAAGTAAAGGATACACGGCTTGAAAGTATTTACGAAATGTAGTAATATCGTTTGAGTTGATACTAACAACATCAGCTTTTGACAATACTGTAGGACGATTAATAGTATATCCTCCACCAGATTCTGTTATAGCATGCATTGTATATTTTATAATCAACCATAAAACTATAAGGATAACTGCAATAACAATGAATGATCCTATTATGATTAGTTGTAGACTCATTTATCTTAGTCAAAAAGATAAATAAGTGAAAAAGTGAAACAAAGTTATTCAAAAGGTGGATATACAGAATCAGGATCCACCTTTACAATATCATCATCTATATTTTCTTCTTCTTCTTGCGGACAATTACAACATTCTTCCCCATCATCTGCATACCATTCTTCAAACTTCTTTTTAGTCTTACCATCATACCTATAACCTAAACCAGCTTCCACAATCATAGTAGATAAATCCTTATCATTATCTGGAGTTAGATAAATACTTGCTAATAGACGACCGTACTTATCATCCTTACCACATTTAACGAAAACTCTTTTACCTAAAACAAGATCTCTAACAAAGTCCCTGCCAGCAATGCCAACAGATTTTTCTTTATTGTCTTTAGTGCGAATCTCAGCTGTATCCAAATCAATTAAACGACATTTACGCTTATATACGTTACAATTGAATGGAATAGCTAAAGTCATAGTATCCCCGTCATAAACGTCCACTACCTTAGCTTCCAATTCCTGACCATCGAATGATAACCACGGTACATTGTCATTGGTTGCATTATTAAGAAGAACATCGATATGTTTTTTCTCTCTATTTTGTTTATAAAATGTCCACCTTTGATTACAGTTCTTAATACAAGTCGTCATGTACGATCCAATTTATTTTAATCTCTGACTTCTTAAACAATATATTTTTTATTTCCACTAACATAAATAAATGTCTAGCTTTAGAGTGAGTAATACTGTTTTAGCTGGAAACGTATCTAGTAAAGCAGCAGATAAAGCTATATTTAATGCAAACGAATTATTATCTATTCCATTATCTACTTCTACAGTAGCAGATGGACAAACATTAGTTTTTGATTCTATAACGAACGAATGGATTTACGCCTCATTATTAGGATCTACCGGTCCCGCAGGACCAACAGGATACGCAGGTTATACAGGATACACTGGTTATACAGGACCTAGTATAACAGGACCAACAGGACCAACAGGATACGCAGGTTATACAGGATACACTGGTTATACAGGACCTAGTATAACAGGACCAACAGGACCAACAGGATACG
>Ga0070747_1001109_pt1 | contig 13404 bp, 20 predicted proteins | sample VirMetDEL_Mar_31_FD_77321 | JGI IMG/M metagenome (GOLD analysis project Ga0070747, IMG submission 77321) | Aqueous microbial communities from the Delaware River and Bay under freshwater to marine salinity gradient to study organic matter... | ecosystem: Environmental > Aquatic > Marine > Coastal...
ACCGCATCGGGCATTTCGTGAGATGCCTTTTGTCCGTCGATGAGTAGACCAGAGATAGCAGTCGAGTCACGAATCTTCCCATTAGGTCTACGAACAATGTTGATATCGGCAAGTGGAGCAGCCATAGCAACTTCAACACAGATACCTGCAAGGTGCTCCTTGTCTGGTTCTGCGGACTTACCCGTCATAGCAGTTTGAGCGACCTTATCTAGAATCTCCTCATTTACTTCTACTCCCATATCCATTAGGAGTTCTTCTGCTTTGATAGCAGCTATTTGATAGCCTATAGCAATCTTTGTTGGGTGGATTTTACTCTTTAGTAGTGTTGATGCCTCTTCCATCAAAGCTCCTGTGAGAATGATAGAGGAAGTTGTACCGTCAAAACACTGCTCTTCTTGGGTCCGAGCAACATCCATGATAACTTTGGCTACGGGGTGGTCGATATCAGACTCTTTCATGATAGTTGCACCATCATTGGTGATGACGACATCTTTTGCTGCATCCACTAGCATGTTGTCGAGCCCGGAGGGACCAAGAGTGTGCTTCACAATATCACTGAGTTGCCTTGCGATGTCGATGCACACGGTTCTAGCCGAGGCTCCTGCTTGCTGCTTTGATTCGTTTACTTTATCTGTCATTCCGATATCTCCTAGGGATGTCCCTAGAATTAAAACACTTTCATCCGGTACTTAACAGTTCATCAGACTGCTACAATAACTATGTAGTCGGCTGTGGCTGTGTCACTGTTTCCGTCTGTGACTGTGCATCGTAGTCGGTAAGTTGCTGCACTGAACTGAGGCGGAGGGTTGACGGGAGCAGGTGGGGCTCCTGCTAACTGAGCGGCAACAGTCAGACGAAACGTAGCGGTGTTATATTGGGCAGCATTTTTGGTTCCTTCGGCAAGAATAGCACAACTGCTTCCGTTCTGTCCGTCGTCACCGGTTTCGGTAATTGTCCAAGCAAAGGTGTAACTACCGTCTCCTCCGCTTGCGCTCGCCGTAGAGTCTGCTTGTCCAGCATTGGAGTCAACCGTTCCTGATTGGTCTGGTGGTATGCCCCCGGCATCTAAGGTGATGGTTGTTTCCGTCACACTAAGCGAGATACTCAGTTCTGCAGGGCCTCTGCTTGGGTGAGAACCAAACCCAAGAACAGTGTACCCGAATCCCGACACTTAATCACCTCAAGCATCATTAACTGCATCAGTTGTATAGAAGATTTTGATGCCGATGAGCCTTGCGTCACTGGCATGGTTATCAGCAGAAGTATCTCTGTTTATTTGGAAGTAGGTCACAGTGTCTACTGCGGCATTTTTTACTGTCACTGCTCCACTTTCTGCTGAAACCATTAGGTCTCCGCTAGTTCCGCTGTGGGCCTTTGCGACTGTCGCAACTGCTGTTCCAAAGGTTGTGTTTTGGTCTGCGTTATCAGCGAATGCAACTGCTTGTAGTTGCCAAGCAACAGTGTTAGTGCCTGTTGCTGAAATAGTCCAGAATGGCTGAAAGGTAATTGTCCCTTCATTCCACGACTTAGGGAATGCTACGGTAAATTGAGCAAACTCGTCAGAGCCGTCGTCGAAGTCAAGAACTTTCAATTCTGGCCCGTTTGCTAACTCGACTTGTGCTAAGGCTGCGCATCCATTAGTGGTGTTTGGGTACATTGCGGCAGCGGGGACCCAGATAGTTTTCTTTCCTATCTGCTCTTTTGTGTCTAGTTGAGTCTGTATTGCGCTGGTTACACCGTTAACGTATCCTAGCTCAGTGCTAGTTGTTGCGGATACTGCAATCTTTTGAGAACCATTTGAGATAACTGCTCTATTCGCTGTTAATGCTTCAGTGTCAATGGTTGTAGCAGAACCAGAAATTGCTGTACTCATTTGTCCCATTTAATCACCTCAGTATGCAATCCAATGAAGAACCTGGCTCGAAGCTGATGCGTCGGCAAATATTGCTGAAAGTCTAGTAACCTCTAGGAAGATTGTGTCGCCTGCGGCGAGTGGCATGCCGTTAATGTTTGCGGCTGTTCCATTGTAGGCAACTGAGCTTCCGCCAATGACGATGGTTCCCGAGTTGCCGGATGCAGCTTTGAACTGAATGCCCCGGCTGCATCTAACGTCTACCTTGTTGGTGGTTAGGGCAGCTAAGTTTGTGGCTGTTGTTCCTACAGTGAGGGAGTTAAACGACTGAGTTGGAAGTTCTTCTAGCCCACAGTCGATTACTTTCATTGCCACTTCAACCCCGTCTAGGGTTGTGCCGCTAACGGGTTTTTCTTGATTGGACGCCCCTGCTACGCGAACATAAGTGCTTGCGGAATCGGGCTTGGTTCTGCCTGTCATAGCAACACCCATGGGTTACCCTATTTTTACACTTGCGATTGAAAGTTGTTCCGTGAAGGTTAAAGGGCCGATGAAATTAACACTCTTTATGAGCAACACTATGGTCCGGGAGGACGTAAGTACACCTTGGGGAGAATGCAAAAACTGTGGGGTTGGCACTCGTAGTCATGAGTTAGAACCCGCAGAGTATGAAGTGTTCCTTGAAGAGGTTATCGTCGGTACTTCTGATACATACTCGGCTAAGCAGTGGGAAGATGTTGATGAAGTCGAAAAGTACGACATGGTTCTTGATGCGGTGGTTATGTGTCATCGCTGCTGGAGCAACGTTCAATCATCATTCGTCAACATGGTCAAAAAGAACTTTGAGCAGTGGTCAGCGGAAGTCAAGCCTCATGCAACTGCTATCAAGCGGGCCATCAATACTCAGGTTTACTACGACTTCACCGATAAGCAAACGATTGATGCACTCAAAATTCTGGCCAAGAAACTCAAGGAGGCTTCTCTCGATGAGTGACCAAGTCGTTATGTCTAAGGTGGATGCTCTATTCATGGACTTGAGTAGCGAGGGCGTGACTGAGGCTGTATTTGCTTGCACTAACTCAGATGGTATGCTGGGTGTAAAGTATATTGGTGACCCAAAACTACTAGTCTATCTTACGAGTGTTGTAGAGCTAAATATCCTAGATGCTAGTATGGGAGTACTAGCTGTAGAACAGGAGGAAGAGTGATGGATGAAAGAATTACCGCCAACGAGTGGAACAAACGAAGAGCCTGCCCCATCTGCGCCGACATCGCTGATAAGAAAGTCAACCTTGAAGGGGACATCGTCATGGACGACAAAACTGGCGAGCCCCTTCCTTGCCCAGTGTGTGCTCATCGAGACACAAGGATTTTCCACACGATTGGTGGAGTCGAATCACAGAAGTCTTCCACCCGTGGAGATACGCAGGTGTGGAACCACCTTATCTCAGTTAAGTGTATGAGTTGCGACTTTAAGCATGTAGTCAACAACCACGTTTGCCTAGGTGAACCTTGGGACGAAGTGTTTGGCTTTAGTCGTAAGCTCGACCAACACGAGCAGCAAGAGCATGCTATCAACTGGAGTAACGAAGAGGCAGTTGGGCTTCGAGGCACCGGAGCAAAGTACGATAAGGATGCCGAGCTGTTTGGGCGAGGACATCGAGCTAAGCGCAAGATTGAAACTCAAAAAAGCGCTGACGGGAGCAACACAGTGGAGTGGAAGCCAAACAAAGAAGAGCAAAAACTTCCAAAGTTCCATAGAGATAAGTGACCAACTTCTATAAATAGGGGATGCAACTTCCTATAGATTGTCCGAGAGGGCAAGTGATTAAGTATGGCAAAAAAAATTAACCAAACTACTGTAAGCGTGCAAGTTGAAATCCAAGGAAAGGTCGTCACCTTCACTAAAGAAGTGGCCAACCACGAGCTAGAAGAAGCCACTGCGGCTATTCTAAACTCGGTCCTCTTGTTGGAATCCAACTTGAACGAGTGATGTAATATGCGCTGTCGTGAATGCGACAGTTGTGAAGTTCTCTTAACTGAAACTAGCGCAAGCGTTACTATTGTAATGTGCTTGGATTGCGGGATAACCTACAGTGAGATTACTCAGTAGGTAAGACCACAAAGGTTCCCACCGTAATTAGAGCTAATGTCAATGGTGACCGTGCGAGTCTTCGCTTCCACCCTGTAAGGCCTTCTCCTTGATTAAGGTAAAAGTCTGCTAGAACATATGCTCCGGTCCCCATGACAAGACCTGTAAGGAATCCTCTTCTTGGACTTCCTTTGTAGAAGTTGTCATCAATGAATCCAAACAAGCCAGGTGTGCTACCATCGGTAGGGCCTGGGCCGTTTCTTCTTTTGTAAAGTGAAGCGCCGACCTTACCATAACGGTCGTCGAGAGCTATTCTGTTTATGTCAACGAAGTCATTCGTTAGATTATTTGCTTCCCAAGCGATAACAGGGTGATACCTGGGTCGCTTAGAATCCAGGTTTCCTTTGCCGTGGCGCAATCAGAACCACGCTCCGTTAAGGTAGAGGAACTCGCCGTCACTGTTTACAGGCTTAGCTCCATGCTCGGTGTGTGTGTGAAAGTCTAGGTCAACGATTTTGAATGCATTACGGGACCATCCGTACATGGCGAGACCGAAGAGCCCCAAGGCGAAGACAGTGTCTCCGTTGTTGGCCCACCAGAGAGCTCTTGGACTATTGTAGCTAGCGAAATACTGCGACATCACAGCCACCCGCCAGCACCAGCAAGTAGCTCGGCCTCTTCGGCAGACATTTGCTGAGGCTGAGCGTGGGAGAAGATGTCGCCCGACCTTGGGTCGTTGTATCCATCACTACCTTCGTTCATATCGTTCATCATAACTCGGCGTTTGATTTTGTTAGGAACCCCAAAAAGTTGAGAAGATGACTCATGTGCATCTTCACCGTAGTTAGAAGTTCTCTTATGGGCGTGAACCGAGGAAGTTGAAGTGCTGGTGCTCATTGAACCCAGTCCACTCATACCTCCACAGTGGCAGTGGGGGTTACTGCGAGTGTTACAATGGGGATTAGAGCAGGCAGAGCCCACACCTTGATAACCGTATAGAGCAGTTGGGTGCTGCATCATGTCTCCACTTGTAGTTCTGTTCATCATAGCGTGGGAAGCAGATGATGATGTAGTGGTGGAGGTACTTGCTCCAAGACCGTTAATCGAACCAGAAAAGGCAGTGTAACTGGCGTAAAGTGCAGAAAGTCCAATAATTCCGGCAACCAGTGGTCTCTTTTTCAATAGTTTTTTGTAATCCTTTAGCATATTATCATCTCAGTTGTTTGCGGCCATAAAGAGTGCATAAGTAGGAATACCTACAAGAGTCCCTACAATTGCTGACCGTCTAGCTATTGCTCTCTTAGAGTCATTGGTTCCGACCATGTATCCTATGAGTAAACCGTCGACGACGTACATGCCTACGACAAGTGCCCCAAGTAAACCAAGTGTGGCGGTTTCGGTGCCTACTCCACCGAGTGACTTTCTTCCATAGAACTGATTCATGTTAGAGTCAACACCTTGTCCTCTAGGTACGCGTCCGTACATGTGCATGTTAGTAGTATATGGGTCCATTACTTCACTTCCTTCCACCCATGGGACTCATTGACCCTAAGCTCATATATTGGTCGGTTAAGAACCCGAGTCCTCCTCCAACTATGCTACCGAGTGCAGCGTTGCGTATAACGTTGTCCCATTGTCCTCTAACTCCTGAGTATATGATTAAGCCAAGAAAGCCTGCCGTACCAAAGTTAAATGTCATGGACTTAACCTTGGGACCATTCTGGCCAGAGGTATTGTATGCCCATGCGTTAGCAGCAAGAGCCCCGGTTGCTCCACCAAAGGCAGCTGATGCTGCTATGTCTTTAACTGCACCTTTTGCAACAATCCCTCTATGGTCTAGATAGAACTCTGCGGCGGCAGCAACACCCGCACCGCCAACTGCAGCGATGATGGTAGTTTGAGTGCCAGCAGGTAGAGGGCCTTGTCTAAACATTACTTTACCTCATGTTGATTTTACTAATTCCGTTGATACCTGCGAAGACGTAGGTATCGGTCACTTTAGCAGGATAACTCTGAGATAGGACTTGCTTGTTATCTGTATAGTCTAGGTTGGGGAAGAAAATTGAATCGTGGTATTCACGGTCGTATCTAACGGGCCCTCCTTCGCTACGGGATTGGATTTCGTCGCCCACGGTTGTTCCTCTTCTTGTGGGTGCAGTGTTAGCAGTTGCCCGGAAGGTGAAGTCGTCAGCGGACCCACCTTCTGTGCGAACTTGGTAGGAACCGATAGGTGACCCATTTCGTTTCTCTTCGTCATCAAAGAGTCCAATGCCGAAGAATCCTCTTTCGCGGGCTTCGGTGAATAACTTAGCTCCCGCCATAAACGTGATAGGGAGAATAATCACTGAGGCCACCGGGTTTCTGTCGATGTATTTCATTAGCGCATTCTTCATCTTGTCACCTCAGTTGAGTACCTTCTTTTTCTTACGCTTAACGGTGACTTCTTGGACCAGTGCTTCAAATGCCATAGCACCAACGGCAAGGTGTCCAAAGCCATCGAAACCGCCTACACTCAAATCTGCCTTTGGCGGAACGAAGTCAAATCCTGGCTTAAATGTAAGAAGCAGGGCACCATCGGCGGTGGCGTCGTACTCGCCGGCATTACCCAATACGTCAAAGCCTGAGGTGTCAGCGTTGTAGAATTGCAAGCTCTTCAGCTCACCAGGATAGTAAATTGTGTCTCCGACTGTATAATAGAATGGGTAGTTGTTTGCGATTCCGTTAAGTATTCCTGATGCCAGAAGAAGCAAATCGTCTCCACCTACTGCTGTGGCATCCTCTGCATTACTGTCGTAAATGATAAGTTGTTGTGTAGAGTCCTTTTTACCCCCAGGTGCTGGAATCCCAGTTAGGTCGCCAAAGGGTTGTCCAGGGAAAGGCGTTGTTTCTAGTTCGTCAGATGCACGAGTTTCCGAAGTTACTGCAACTCCTGGTTCGCCCCATTTTGCTCTAAAGGTTGACGAACCAACAAATCCACTGAGTCCTAGATGCGGGACTTTACCAGCGCTTCCAACGAATGGATGAGAGGCTCCAGCTAAGGTATTGGGTGAGATTCTAAATCGGTCATTTGTGTTGGCCCCTTCTGAAAACTCTACGTTAATTCCCTTAGCGATTATGCTGCCCAGTACGTATTCGTGAGTGTGCCACAGAATTGAGGACAGCCCAGGAACCCTGGCACTGCTTCCTCCATTAAATCCGATAGTTAAGGGGCTAGGAACCGAGGCTCTGGCATTGTAGTCATATTGTAATCCCCTAAAGTTAGTTGGTTTAGTTATATCGTTCCTAACAAGGATTTTAAGTCGGTCGGTGTACTTGTAGTCGGTCCTTGGATGGAACTTAATCACATACATGCCATCAGGTCTGCGGTCTTCTACATAGAAGTGTCTTTCAGAGTACTCATCTCTGCCACGAAGTAAAAGCTCTGCAGCGGTCATTCCGTTTGGAGTCTTGTACTTGTAGTCGTCCATCTCAACGTACAAGCTGATGTATGGATTGTCTGTTACCAACTCAATAGATACAATCTCACCAGCTTCTAGTAAGTTGAGAACTTGCAATTGCTGGTCACTTGCCAACAAAACAGGACCGAGCCTCTCTTCCACAAAGATGCTGGTCTCTTCCACAGAGTATCTTGGTGTTTTGTCAACGATGGCTAGAGTTTTATCTACATTGGGGTTGTTAATGTCTGCACTGGTGCTAGGCTGGGTGTAATCAACTACTGTGTAGTCTCCTTCCATGCCCATCATGTGTGGGTCATCATAGTATGGTTTATCTCTTCCTCTCACTTATTCCACCTCCCGAATCACTTGGGGAAGTAGTCTGCAAGCATTGAGCCCTCAACAGGAAGTCCCGTAGTATTGATGATTTTGAATCGCAGGCGACCACCAGAGCGCTGCTTGAACATGTTGACTTGTTCTGGGGTGAGTTCAAGGATTCTGTACTTCCAACCAATCATTCTAACTCTTCCATCGAGGATGTACTCGTCAGAGTCGTTGATGTATCGAATGGTCGGAAGGTTGTTTTCTCCGTGCTCAATAAACAAGGAGTAGTCCCAGTTAGGTGCTTCGGGAGAAGATACGCTTCCGTCAATCGAACCAGACAGACCTTCGATTTTTCCTTCGGTTCTGGCCGTACCAGACTCACCTTCAGGAGCTTCGTCAAGGACATACTTGGGGACACCAGCAGGGTGTTTTACCATGATTTTACCAGACACAGTACCTGCTTGAAGCAGGTGTTCTGCAGTTCCGTCACCTTTGAACCCAATTGGGGTACCACCGGCGTTTGGGGAGGTGTTTGAAGTAGCGTGCCAATTACCTAGCTCAGCGTTCATGAACTTAGGCTGAAGTGGGAGGGTTGGGCACAACTGATACAAGTTGCCTTTGAATGGTTCAAGGTCATCAAAGGAGATGTAGCCCGAGTCAAAGTCGGGCTTTAGGATGTTTCCTTTGAGGTCTGCGGCAGATGCAGAATCGCTGATGTCGTAGTATGCTTGAATGGAGTGGATACCGTACTGAGCCAAAGCTGTACCGTCAGTTCCGTTAAGTGCTTCAGGTGAAGCGGTGTGTCCGACGTTCACGGTATCTGCAAAGAACAGGTCAACGACCATTGGTTCAACTGCGGTCACCAGATGCATTCTGCTTCTGATGCGGACTAGATATCCGGGTTCAAGTTTAACACCTTGCGAATAAATCGGGGTGTCTCCTACATTTGCTACTCTTCCGAACGCGTTTCCGCTTCGGTTTCCTTGGTTTGCGTTTGCCATATTATCACTTCTCTATCTGTGTGCGGGCTGGGCCCTTAGCATATCCGATAGGAAGGTTGCATATAATGCCTTTCACTGAAGCGGCTTATTTCCTCTTAGCCATCCTACTAGCATATACCTCTCTCCTTTGGTTACTGGAGTTACTTTGTGTAGGATAAAGGAAGGGAATAGAATCATCTTCCCTTGGACCAGAGGAACTGAAATGTCTTTTGGGCTAGTCTTCACAATGAGTTCTCCGCCTTCGTAATTTTTTGGTGGACTCAGTGGTATCACAAACGACAGCTTTCGATACATGTGCTCACCACCACCGATATCAAGGTGCCACCCGTAGTGTCCACCAACATTGTACTTTAGCAGTTGAAGTTTGTCCATACCCTCAAGAGAATACTGCCAAATTGTTGAGTTGACTTGTCTTGCTGCATTTACTACAAGGTCGTATAACTCTGGATTGTCACTTGAGTTAATGGCTTTAGCTAGAGTTTTCCTAATGCCTTTGTTTACTGCGGGCCTTGTCCCTATACCTGGTACATCGAGGTCCTTGCCGTATTGATGAATCAACTGACCGCAGTGCTCTGGTGATAGCACTGGCTCAGTTGTAATAGAAGTCGCAGAAAATCTCATGATTATGCTGAGATTCTTTGCGTACATAAGGGTGCTTGAATGACCCTTTGAGAAAGTGTAGGTCAACGGGGGCCGAAGCCCCCGTTGACTTACGGGAAACTGACGCTCCGAAGAGCCGTTCTTTGTAGGTGTGTTGCCACACCAGTTGCTACTGCGAGAGTAGGTTCTTTTTGACTTGGTCGTTTACCGAATCAAGCGATTCTGCCGATAGCCAAGATGGTGACGAGAGCGCCAGCACCTGCGATACCATCGTTGAGTTCAGCAGCAGTGCTGGACTCGGTGATAGCGTCTAGGCCGTCTGTGACTTTTGTTCCACCGAGGATTCCAGAGTCATCCAAGAGTGGTTCAAGGTCAAGAGTTCTAACACCGTGGTTACCAGCGAGTGTGGTAAGGTCGGATGCGAACTGGGCAGCCATGAGTTGAGCCTGTAGCAAGTGTGGGAACCCTTGCATTTCGTCAGTCTCAATTCCAGCAGGCGAAGCGTCCGTGAACAAGTCGTCTGCGGTCATGGTATCGTTTGCGTTGATTTGAGCCATACCGACGTTGAGAATTCCTTCCCAAACCATTCCACGGTTGTTAGCGTCAGTAGCGTCGTACTGAGAGCCAGCCATAGGAACTGCGTTGATATCTTTCAAAATGTTGCCTTCGACAATGTCAGTTAGAGCGACAGCGTATCCTGTTGCGTCAACATCGCCGTCAGCGATGAAGCAAGTAAAGTCTGGGCGAACTGCCGCAGGGTATTTACGAGATGCAACAGAGTGTACGTTTTCTGCCATTGCTTTGGTTGTGGTAGCGTCAGTCTCGATAATCAACACGTTCGTTCGAACGAGTTGAAGGTTGGAACCGAATGCGACGTCTAGTCCTCCTAGTGAAGCCATAACTTGTCACCTCCAATGTTACTGTATTCCCCGGAGGGAATCAGCTCAACTCTCCAATGTTTTGGGTGAGCTGAATCAATTCATGATGCTGTCCGACAACGCTGCCTATAACACGCCACTTCTCAGCGCCAGAGATGGTGCTGTTTCCGAAGGATGCAGCTCCACCGACAACTCTGTGAGAGCAGTTGATGTTCTTTTCGGGTTCGATGACGATTGGACTCTCGTACCAGACGAAAGGCTCTTCAAGAACTTCGAAGATTTGTTGGTCGATGACAGGTGTTTCGATACCAGAGATAGCCCATTGGTGCTCGGTAATCAAAAGTGGTGTCACAGGGTATTGAATACCCATGATGAGGTAGAAGAACTCTTCAAGAGACTTGAAAGAGAGTGTCTTGCTAGCCCATCCGAAGGAGTCAACGCTAACTGAGTTAGGGTTGCCTGTGCTTCCGGACGAAGGAATCAACCATTGGCCGAAGGTTCCTAGAATACTGAATTGGTCAGCACGTAGGATACCTTTACCGTAGTCGCCCTTAGGCCACACGCCTTGGCTGCCTTTGCCCCAGTGGGGAAAGTTGCTGGCGATTTTCGTTTCAATAAGGGACAGATAAGATTTAATCTGTCCAGTCGGTCTGTCGTAATAGGGTCTTAGCTCCATATTTTTGTTCTCCTGCCCATTTGGGCAATTAGCCCCATAGAGGTTTCATATATGAAGGCGTTGGTTTAGTTGAATCTTGCTTGAATCTCCGTAGACATCTTTTTACATGTGAGAGGTATCAGCCAAGTATGACGGACGAGTCTTCTAAGCAGATAACCATCCGCTTTACTTTGAGTGACTGGGTGCAGATACTTAAGGAAGCTCAAGATGATGGTATCAAACCTGTTCAGTATATTCGTAGCACTGTGCTTAAGAGACTGAGTGGTACTCTTGTAGATGTTAAGTCTATAGACGCTTACATTAGACAGAGAGAAAGGGACAACCTTCTCAACAACCGTCGCCAGCTTTGAGGTAGTAACTTGTCAACCATATTAGTGTGGCTTTACGAGTCTGCTGCACTTCTTTGCTTACTAGAAGTACTTTGGTGGCTGGGCATTGCAGCCTTTTACAAGCTAGCCAAGGACTTAGATAAAAAGTGAGTCGCCGGCGAAACTGGAGAAATACAATCCAACCCGAGAACCGACGACTCGAGGTTCTCGAGCAAATCTACGTCGTGTACTTGGTATAAGAAAGTAGGGGTGGAGACGAGGTGAGAATGAACGAGGTCCGGGACACCTCGCCTCCGAACCACACCCCCAACAGGAGAAGAAGTGCAGTGGATTGAATTCCCGGACAAAGTGTCCTAGGGGTATTCACTATAAAAAAAGTTTGAAGGTCCTGACACCTACCGGGGCCCGAAGGCCCCGGCAGAGCCGAGGTGCATAGGTATGTCACCATACCAGTTCTACTTAGTTAGTTCTCGACTTCCTAAGTAGGTTCTTTACAAGGTCGCTGAGTTATTATCTTCAGAAGATGTTAACTCGAGGAGCTGCGCCCATACCGAAGAGTTGGTCACTCTGTGGTTCAGCGAGCATCTCCATCTCACCCATGCCTTCGTGTGCGTTACCTAGGTAGCCAAGGTAGCCGCCGCTGTATCCAGCGATGCTTCCTCTGTAGCCGTTGATTGGGCTCACAGACTGGAAGTACTGGGTAAGAGCAGGCACTCTGCTGACAAGGACACCAGCGGTGAGGACACCGATAGCGGTCATGTTAGCAGCGATGGCTGTCTTCTCGTTAACGCCAGCAAAGTTAACTGCAGCGTAAGCGAGAGCCGAGGTGGTAAGGACACCGAGACCGAGTTGACCAATCTCCGTGGAGATGTAGTTGCCAACCAATGGGACTCTTGCGAGTTGGTTGGTGAGGTTCACACGGTCAGCGACCATCACAGCGAGCGATGGCAGAGCGAGACCAGCAAGGACAATGCCCAGAGCGGACATGTCCATGTGCTTCTTAACGAAGCCAGTGAATCCGCCGAGTTTTGGCATTTTCATTCTGCGGGTGGTGCTTCTGCGTTGAGCAGTTCTGCGTCGAGCGATTCTGCGTCGGGCAGTTCCTCTGCGCTTGGTCGACTTTCTGCGTCGGGTCGTGCTTCTGCGCTTTGCAGGAGACTTTCTGCGTCGGGTCGTGGACTTGCGTCGAGTAGTCTTTCTGCGCTTTGCAGGAGACTTTCTGCGACGGGTCGTGGACTTGCGTCGAGTAGTCTTTCTGCGCTTTGCAGGAGACTTTCTACGACGGGTCGTCGATTTACGACGGGTTGTCTTTTTGCGTCGAGCGGGTGCTCGGCGGCGAGTCGTAGATTTACGAGCTGCCGTCTTTCTTCGTCTTGTGGTAGTTTTTCTTCTAGCCATTTTCTTTCCTCCCTTTCGGGTACGAGTACTGCTCTTGCGCTTGGTTGTCGTCTTCCGACTCGCAGCCTTTTTGGCAGCTCGTCGCTTTGCGGGTCTGCGAGGATTCAAGATGACAACTTCTTGCAGAGGCATAGTACTCAACAGGTCCCAAGGACGTCTAACATATAAAGAAGTTGGAAAGTATGACAATGCAATAACTGTAATAAGTACAGCACACCTCGCATATTCAATGAGCACAAGAAAGCAGGTACAGAATAGGGTTAAGTCCCATCCTGTGACTGTTACCTTAGACAAGGAACTTCTTGAGTGGCTAGAGTTTCAAATTCAAAATAGGGTCTTTGCCAACAGAAGCCATGCAGTTAACCAAGCGATTGGCTTTCTACAGTGGACACTTAAGACAAATCCTAAGATGTTTTACGGGGAACGAATTGCTCAACCACCTCAGCCAAGTCGTCCGCCGCAGCCCGATAAAGGGCCGAACTTCCCTCGCTAATGAGAATTACTACACTAGGTATGGATAGTACTAGACTACTGTAGTTAGAGCAGAAGGTAACCGATGAATCCATTGAGATAATTTCTGTATCACTGAAGTTATCAAAGTAACCTAGGACTGTTGTAGTTAGTTCTTTATCTGATACCTCTGGAATCCTTGCAACGACAAAGTCAAGAGTCGCTACCTGGGGTGTAAGGCTTGGGTCAAAGGTGCGTATGTCGATGTGAAAGTTTGAGTTGACTCCGGCTTCGTGAAGCTGCTTCATGAAGTCTGAGTTAAGTGACTCAGAAGTATTGTGGTTTAGCACCGAATCGGAAACCCTGGGCA
>Ga0070747_1001110_pt1 | contig 13403 bp, 20 predicted proteins | sample VirMetDEL_Mar_31_FD_77321 | JGI IMG/M metagenome (GOLD analysis project Ga0070747, IMG submission 77321) | Aqueous microbial communities from the Delaware River and Bay under freshwater to marine salinity gradient to study organic matter... | ecosystem: Environmental > Aquatic > Marine > Coastal...
CCAGTTGCAAAATCTCCATTAGTTAAAGCTGTTGCCCCTAAAGTATCATTTACTAAATCTGCTACATGAAGATTATTACTATCCACAGCTTCATCTAAATTCCACCATGATACTAAATTTGTTGTTTCTGAACTAGTTAAGCCTGAATAGTTTTTATACATAATAGATTTGATTTGAGCTGCAGTTAAGGCTGATGTCCACATGCCTACATTACAGATATTACCATTCATATAGTCGGTATGTCCATTCCTCCCAATAAAGAAATCAGTCCCAACTGTCACATTATCACTATCTGTTCCTGTCCCATGAAGAGCCCCATTTACATAAAAAATGTAATCATTGCCATTTTTTGTCATAGCGTAATGATTCCATTCTCCCATTGTTGGAGTATATACAGCCCCACCATATGCTGCATTATTTATATATATACCTACTGCAGTTGAGGTTGTAGGGGCAATCTCTATATCAAAAGTGCCCATACATATAATAGCGTCATATATTCCAATAGAGTCAAATTTTGCCCAAGCTGACATTGTGCAGTTAAAACTATTTGCTGCTATACCTGAAAATGCAGATGGCATATCAGCAATTATATAGTCATCAGTACCATCAAAAGATGCTGACCCATCACTTATAGGTGTAACTGCTCCTGTGTCAAAGTTAGACTTTAATACTAATCCTGAAGTAACAGCTCTTGCGAGCTTTACATCTCTAACTGTATTTAATGATGCTCCTAATCCTATTGCCATGCTTTAACCTTGGTATGCTATTACTTTACCACTAGCTAAAGTAAATGCTGTCCAATGACCATAAATAGTCATCCCTGATGGGATTGTTATAGAGTCTAATGTATCTCCATTATAAGAAGCTCCAACACCATATCCATTTGTTGTATCTGATGGAGTTAATGCTGAAAATACTGTATCATCTAAGCATTGAAATGCTACTATACTTTTACCAGTGATAGCTGTAGTTCCTGTTTCAACTATTGCCCCTGCTTGACCCATACTAACGTTTTGAGCCTCTACTACTGTGTATTTATGTAAACTTGCTGCCATTTTATTCTCCTTTTGAGTGTACTTTAAGGTCTTGACGAGACCATGAGCGTACTATTTTATTTTAACTCCTTGCGAATCTTAATTACAATATGTACAAATGTTGCAATTAAAATACCAAGCCTAACTATATCAGGTAATGCTGTCCATAAGCTTAATGCTATTGCACCACTTCCCTGACCTACTGTAACCAATGAATCCTTAAGCGTCTCCATTGTTACCATTTTTATTTATTTTTAAAAATTTAATCAATTAAAACCTTCCATATCACTGACATATCAATATCTCCAGGAGAAGATTCATATGTCATTTTTATTGCTAAAATATCCCCTGCTAAAAAAGAATAATCTGTTCCAAAGGATGCAGTTAGCGTAGTATGAGCTGTATCATCCTCAACCGATACTGTAGAACTAAGTTTATTTTGGTCAGCGTCAGCTGAGGCTGTTGCACTGACTGCTTTATATACTTCAAAGTCACAAGTGTCTGCAGTAGTTGAACACCTAAATACAATCTTATCTAAATATCCAGCGTATGGCATACATATTCTTTCCCATGGGGCATCTGCATTAGGTGGATTAGTAGCATCTTCAAAATAATTTATAAATGGAATAAAAACAGCGTCTCCATCATTATCTCCAAATCCTACATTTGTAATGTAAGGAAGATATCCACTAGTAAAAGAACTTGTAGCTGAACCCTTTGTATTTGCATCAACACCCCAATCAGTATCGTTATATGTATTTGCCATTCAAATCTCCTAAAGTCTTGGTACGGACAATTGTCGTACACCTGATTTGCGTGATGGATATTGCTTAACACTACGCTCATACATCTGTCTAAAATATTGAGCTTGTTGTAAGTCCCCTTGGTCTTCAAATAACCTTGATTTTACATAGCACAGCAAAGCATTTTGCATTCCTGTATCAAGACCATGAGTAGCACTCATCTCTCCTGTTAAGTTCCCTGTAGTTATTGTCTCATATTTTGAGTGATATGTAACCCTTAACCCATTTGAAACTGTAGTGTCCTGAAAGGTATCATAAGGTTCATTTGTGCTTTCAGTAGAATCAGTAGTTAAATCAAGAGCCAATACGCCAAGACGCTTGTCATCATTATACCATGCAAAATATTGATTTGGGAATGTTCTTTTTTGTGTTGCCATATAACTCCTAGGTTAAACTATCATCAGTATTATCAGTATCTTCACGTAATAATTTATGTGAATCTGATAGCTTTGGTATCATTACATATCGACTATTTGTATCCAATACTTCTACTTTTATAACATCAATAATTTGGTCATCAAGAGTATACCATCTTTTGTTTTTAATTAAATCTGTTTTTGCTGACACAGTATATTCTTTTTTCTTTGATGCCATATCAAGCAATCCATCATTCATTAATCGAATCATATAGCCTTCAGGTTGACGACCCATTAAATGTTCGATTTGTTGAATTAATTCTTTTGGTTTCATTATTGCCCTCCTTTAAGAGCTGCAAGCCCTTGTGCATAATCTTGCTTCAATGTTCCAAGTTGTGGGGCATATACCTCTTGGTCTTCTTCATCAAGCATAAGTCTTTCGGTTGCCCTAATTGCTGCATATAATACAACTAAATAATTTGCTTCATCAGGAAAGTTGCCTATTTCACTACTAGCAAGATTTACTTGTGGATGTGACACATGAAATATTTTTGCATCACTATTAGAAGTAGGGTCGGGCTTTACATATAACTTTGATACATCTCCAGTTCCATCAACCCAATAAACAGGGTCAGTAGCTGTTCCAAAGTAAAGCAAGTTAGTTGAGTCACCTGCCATTCCACCATACATTGAAGGTATCTTTCTACATGGAGCATAAATTGTTGTGCTATCTCCTGTTTCTCTTTGTACAAATAATACTTCTCCAAAACCATCTAAATCTATACCACTACCATCTACCAAAGGAGTTACAGCCATGCATTTTTCTTTAAGTTTCATGGGTAGTTGATTTATTATTTCTACTACGCCTGCCTCACACCAATCTTGAAGGGCTAAGTCTTCAGTGCTTGCAAATCCAGTTAAAGCATCAACTTGATTTTTTATACTTTCAGCCATCTACCACTCCCCTCCCATACCTTCAACAGATTCTTGCATTGACTGCTGAGTAAATTCTACTTGAGTTTGTCCTGACCAAGTTGTACGCATATTAATATGATTGCCAACTTTGAATTTATTGCCAAAAACATGACCACATTTACAAGTCATATCTCCACCTGATTCAACCTTACCACCACATTTACAATAATACGTTCTTGCCATTTTTTCTCTTACCTTTAGTTTTCTTTTTATGTTTCTTAAATGCTTTTTTCTTTTCGTATTCGTTATTCCTATAACCCATGACTTATTTTCACTTCTTTTTATCGTGAACCTTTCCACCATCCATCATAAACATTTCAGAGCGATTACGAGCATCAACTGAACCACCCATATTATACATAGCCATTTTTTGACCCGTTTTCTTTGAATACTCTTTTGCTTCTTTCATACCTTCTTTATCATAGCTAAATTTCTTATCACCTACTTTTGGCATTATATTACCTTCTTTCTATCTCTTGCATCTGTTAATGGTATATCACCATAGTCATTAATATATTCAAGCATTGCTAATGTTGATGGGTTTACAGAATCCTTTTTAATAATAAACTCGCCACCTTCAGCCTCAATTGGTATTCCACCTTGAGCATGAGACTCACCTTCAAGAGTACCCCCATGAGGATATTTTTTAAAATCTTTTTTACCAAACATATAACCTCCTTATCATTGAGGGATTTGGGAGAGACCCTTTATACGACCTCCCCCTAGTTCCCAATAACTATTTACTTATTAGCATTAAGAAGCAAATAATAGTGTGCCTGTAGCTGCGCCAGCAGTTACACCAATATCACTATTATAGTTTCTAACATTTACATACCAAAGACCATCAGTTTCACAAACAAACTCAATAGTTGAGCCGAATGATAAAAAGTTAACAGTATCATTGGTAGGAGTAAAGGCTAAAGCCGTTTCGCCTGCTGTTGAAACATCATAAGTAATCTTATTACTATTTGTTGTTGGAACAACGCAACCCGTTTCCCATGCATCAGTACCTGCACAATTAAACGTTAATGCAGCAGTCCCACCCGCAGGGTCATCAGCCATAGAAAACACGCATACACTACCAGCAGTAGCTGCAGGCAATAATGCTGCAAGAGCAGCACCACCAGTATATACGGGAGAATTAACCTGATTAACAACAAGTGTACAAGCATTGCTTCCAACAGTAGGAGCGCCTACAGATAAGCCAAAGAAAGAACCTAAAGTTCCTGCCATTAAAGGCTCTGAGTAAGAGCTACTATTTTTGTTTAGTTTATCACTTCTCATTATAGTGCCTCCTCAAAGTTAAACAACGCATGTGTTTCAGGTAAAGAAACTTCAAGACCTGCTTCTGTAAGAATCATGTCTTTACGTAAATCTTCATCTGCTTGTTGCACATTTGTTGTAATTGAGGTGTCTCGATTCATGCCATTACCAACAAGTGGACGATATGATACATGGTCTAAATCAACCATACACATAAACTCACCTGACATGCCTCTAAACAATGGCTCTTTAACTAAAGATAAATCACCATGAACAGTTTCTACTTTCATAACTTTATGTCCAAAAGACCCTTGAGAAGCATCAAAATTATATCGTGCTCCACCATTAATAGTGTCTCCAATAAATCCTACACCATCTCCAAGTTTATTAAACAATGAGATAACAGGCAATGAACATAATGCAAGTTTTGCACTACTTCCACCACGAGCAGGGTCAAATACAACCTCTAAATCTTTAAGTAGAGTATCATATGATAAGCTTCCTGCTGCAACAGTCTTTAAGTAGGCTTGACCTTCTGTATAAACTAATTGCTCAGAATCTTCTATTGTTTGACCTTGACCATTTGCCATGATATGTCCTGCTATACCATCAGTGTATTGAACACCTCCAGAAGTAGCACGTTGTCCAAATAGCATTGCACGTTCAATATCAACTTTATGTTCACGTAACTTTAAGTTCCAAATACGTTGCCATTCATCTGAATATCCACGATATACAGTTGCACGAGCAGTATTTGACATCTCACAAGCTGTTTTAAAGATTTGAGTAAACCCATAATCATTATCTAGCTCTTGAGAAAATACATCGGGTGCACCTGAACCTTCGCCAAATGCAGTTCCAATAACAGTTGCTTTTGCACTAGCTAATGGGTTTGCTGCATTAGTATCATTAGGATTAGTAAGCCATTTAATATCAATTGATGTACTTGAATTAACTGCTTCTATTCTAGCATTTGCATGATTTGGAGCACCACTGTTACCTGTTATAGATTCAACAGATATAACCATACCTTTAATGAGCCATGGTTGAGCTGCGCTTATTGTTGCCGTTACAATAGCTCCTACTGAAACTTCGTCTAAGTTAGTTGAAATGACAAAACTTCGGTCTGTCATCGCAATTTTTGTTCTATCTTCCAAGAATCGGAATTGCGAATCCGATGTTGGAACTTTCCCTACTTTTGACAAATATACAAAAAACGGAGATTCTTCTGGGGATAAGTCAGCGACCCTGTCACTAAAGTCATACAGTCTACGTGTGCCTAAATTAGCACTATCTACTGTATTGCCACCAGGAGTTCCGAATTTTACTTGTCCACTATTATAAGTAGCCATTATTTCTCCTTAGTTATTTTAATACGTTAGTGCGTCCTCCAGCAGCGACAATTGAGTCCCACATTGCATCAGAGTCAGATTTTGGCATTTGAGGCTTTTCGCCTTGTAATACACCACCGACTTGTTGAGGCTGACTTTGTACATTACGTACTTGGTCTAATGGGCTTGGTTGTCCTTCGCTCACTGGAGCACCATTAACAGCTTGCCACATTTTGATTACGTTATCCAATCCATACTCAGAAGGGTTTTTGTCTGCAAAATCAAAAAACGATTGAACTTGTTCATCATTCATTCCTTTTGCTTTAAGTTGAGCATTTAAGTTTGCTCTTCCCGTTTCTTTACGAATACCTTGAGTAGCTTGGTTAACAGCACCATCAATGGTTTGCTGTAGTTCTTGCATCCTAAATTTATAAGATGCAGATGTTGGGTCATTATAGGCTTCCCATGGGTCAAACTCATCAGGCTTAAGTGCTACTTGTTGTTGTGCTTCTGGTTGACCATTAACTGCGCCTTTGATTTGCTCAATGACATCAGGTCGTGATTCCAAAAATTTGCCAATTTCCTCGTATTGCTTTAGCTTTTGATTTTCATTATAGAGTTTATCCTTTTCAGATTGCTGATACTTTGCAGTTTCTTCCCAATTGACAGGATTCTCTTCTTGTGTTTGTCCTTCATCTTGCCCTACAAATTCTTCGGATTGACCAAGTTCATCTTGAAATTGATTTCCTAATTCATTTGCGTCCATTTTACTTATCTCCTTGTTTGCTATTTCTCTTCATCCTTTGAGTTTGACTACGTTTCTCTGCCTCTGTGGCTAAACGTAATTTCTCGGATTCGAGTTTAACAGCATTTGAAAGTCTTCCGACTTGTAATTTTTGGTCAGCTTTGCTTGATGACTCTGTTTCTTTAAGTCGTCCTTTAAACTTCTCAACCTCAGCAGCTTTACGGAGATGTACTGCTTCTCGGTCTCTAGTTTGTAAGTCACCAGATAATTTCTTAATTTGCTCTTGAGCACCTTGCAATTGTTGTTGCAATTGTGCAATCATATCAGTACGTTGTAATACGCCTGCTTTATCAAATATATCTTGTTTTTTCAATGCCTCTACCTTATCAATTAGACCTGCCTGATATGCTTCCATATAAATATTCCACTCACCCCATTTATTTGATGGCATAGTAGAATTACCTATAACACGAATATCAAATTGACCAATAGATATATCATTCTCAATTGATTGAAGCTCCATAGTCTTGTCATCATACATTCGCTTATTTATAGTATATTCATTCAAATCATTGTTAGGCTGAATAATCCTAAATGTTTTATTAAAATTATAATGAGATTTAGCAAGATTATATATAACCCTTCCTAATCTCTTTAATGAACCTTCAATATCACGCAATTTAGACTTAGACCTTCTTTGTCCAAAATCTTCTAGCATCATTGTTGCAGATGATGTTTTTGGAGCTACTTCAGTATTTCCTTGCATCATTTCAAATATTCCCATATTTAAATCAATATACTTTTCAATCATTGCAGGCAATTGAAGAATTGAACCTGACATTGGTTGAGGAGCAGGGAAATGAGGTTCTCCTAAAGATGGGTCGTATTCAATTGTAGCATTAGGATTTGCCCAATCTTTTTCTAACTGCTCTATGTTGTCAACCGAGCCTTCAGGAACAAGCAACTTTAATCCTGCTGATGCTTGTGCATGAGATGTAATTAAAGATAGTATTTTGTTTAAGTATATTTGAGAGTCTTTATTCTTTCGAACATCACTCATTGGATAAGGTGTGTTAGTCCATATATTTGGTACTGGAACGATAGGGTAAACATCAGTATCCAATACTCTTTCGTATAAAACAATTTGCCCAACAATGCAAGTCAATTTAATCCTTGTTTGCATTACTTTGGCAATGTCAATCATACCCTTTTCAACTGCCAATTGCATACGTTCATCTTGAAGTAATGCTTGGAGTTTTTCATCATCAAGAATTTGCTCATCTCTAGATTGCATGTCAATAACACGATAATAAGGAACTTTAATCTTTGAAAAAGATTCAATTAGTCTATATTTTTCAGAGCCCTCTCCATAGTCTAAATCTTTAACAACATCAGGAGTAAATCGTGTTTTTGCTTGTGCTTGAGTTGAACTTGGATAATCATCATCAAGATAGTCATTTGATTCAAGCTCGTCAATTAAAGACTTACCTTCTTCATTTTCTTCAGATAATTGTGGGTATAAATCAGATAATTGTCGTTTAGTCATAATTGTAGATAACATCATACCCGAAGAATCATCAAACCAACGACTTCTAGAATTAGGGTCAACTACAACACGGAATGGGTCAACATAAGTAAACTTAACTTCACCTCGACCATAATCAGCCTCAGCATCTATGTAACCATAAAAATAACCAAGTCCCGTAACAGCGTAGTCATGAATAGTTTGCTTAAATGTTTCATCCCCATCAGAGATGTCCCAAACATATTCTAAGATTCCTTTCCATACATTAGCCATCTTTGTATCAGAATCTTCTCTACCTGCAGCAGAAAACTTGGGTGGCTTAGAAGTAATAATAGCTTTAAACTGCTCAACCGCAGAGTAGAGTCTGTCTAATGCTAAAGAAGATTGATTTCGCTCATTAAGTTCGTTTACCTGTGCCTCAGACCAGTGATTTCCTAAGTAGAAATCTATGTCTTCACGGGCTTGAGTATCCCAATCTTTTCTTGCATCAGACCAACGTCTCCACAACTCTTTTATTTCTTTTACTCGAATGTCTTCTTGAATCATAGGGGTAAATATACTATAGCTTTACTGTGCAATGCAAATTATCGCCTTGCACCTGTAAGCCAATCGTATGCCTTTTTAGTTCGGGTTCTGTAAGTATTTCCTGTTTTATCCTTGATAGTAGCTTTACCAGCCGACTTATTGCCTTTTGCAAATTGAGTCGAAAGCCAAAATGCATCAATACAATCATCATGAGAACCCTTTGGAAAATCCAACAGCTCTCCCATAAACTCATGCATATCTTTCTTTAGATGCACAGCTCCTTGTCTAAATTTGGGCTGAAGCCCTTCAAAGAGCCTATCCTTTTTCTTCTGATTTCCATATCCCTTAATACCTTGATTTATACCAGGAATGAACATTCCTCGTGCTTTACTTTGCTTTTGCACGTAATCACGAAGCATTTCCTGATATGCAATTGTTTCAATATTTACTCTTTTGACGGGTGAATATCGTTCAACAATTTTAAATATCTCATCTGCGCAGTCCATCGGCAAGACTCTTTTTCTCCAATACTCGATAACGTAGTAATCAAACTTAGCAGTAACGCCAATAACCATAATAACGCTATAGTCGTTACGAGCCCCAAGCGTCGAAGCAGGGTCAACACCAATGTAGATATTGACAAATTCACGACTTGTATCATCAAATTGAATATACCAGCTTTGAGCTTCTTCATCAAATCGACAATGCCCTTTATACAACCCATCAGTAATATCTCCTTCAGTAAAAATTTGGTCTTCAGGCGATTTAGCCTGATTCATGTATTCTTGGTAAAATTTACTTGGAGTACCTGAATCTATATAAAATTGCTTTCTTTCTTCAATTTTTTTAATTGGCCAGCGTGATGGCCAGAGTGGTGTTCCATCATCAAGTAATGCTTTATACGTAACTATCTTCCAAGAGAAATCTTCGCCATTTTGTTTGGCTTCATTGCTATCACGGACAAGGTTGTTCAAGAATGAGTCATAATGGACAATCGTGCCATTACACCATAAAAATCCATTCTTATCAAAATCAATCGCAGGATAAACCGCAGCAGTTACCCAATTCTTAATTTGTTGTCTTGCTTCGGGAGTTTTAGTATTTAACTCTGATTCAAAGTCATCAAGTATCATTCCCGTATATCGTGTTGAATTTTGCTTTTTACCACGCAATCTTTGCGATGTACCCTTACCAATCATCCTACAGCCATTAGAAAGTGTAAATTCATTCTTTGTCCACTTATCACCTTGTAAGTCGCCAAAATAATAATGAACGGCAGGATTAGAATATACATGATTCATAATCCAACCAATATTATCTACAGCTTGGTCTTGAGCTTCTCCAATCCATGCAATAAACTCAGGCTCTTCTTTTGTTGCAAATAACAATCTATGCATAACCGCAGTAGCAGCAAGTGTAGATTTTGCATGGTCTCGTGGTAATACTAATCCAAGTTGTTGCTCTTTCTTATTAATGAGGAGCTTCCCTACTTCATTGTGAAACTCTGGCGTTGCTGAAGCAAGGAAGTCTTGAGGGGAGAACATTTTACCAAAGACGATGAGGTCATTATACGCCATATGAAGGATTTCCTCATTCTTCGATACATCTCCGTGTAGGTTTAAGTTTGCCAATTATTTATCTAATAAAAAGTCTATTGTTCTATTTAGAGGAATCTTTTCCCCTTTACTGTCAAATTTCTTTAATGCTTCAAATAAAGGGTCATTAGGAGTCGCTTTGCCTTCCGTTATTCCAACTTTACGGAATCCTTTAGGTTTTACCTCTTTAGGGGCTTGTCTTAAATAGGCAGGGATACCTTCTGGATGCTTTTTAGCAAGGTCGAATCTTTTAAACAAATCAGACATTCTCTTTATACTCTTTCCACTTCCACCTACAGAGCCCATTACAAGAGAAAGAAGAAAATCTTCTCCAATCCCACTATCATTAAGTTCTTTCACCACATCATCAAATGGCTTGCTTTTTTCTTCAAAAATATCATAAACGTCACCCTTATCGTATTCCATTCTACTATTCATAGCTTTTTACCTCAATTATATGTTCATGTACTATTCCACAATACTTTGGACAAGGGTTATAATTATCATCAATAGCATCAAAGATGAATCCAAATACAATTGCAAATATTAAAATTATTAAATCGTCGTTCCCACGCAGTTATCCCTTTATGATTTGTAATGCTCCATACTATGTATAAATGACTTAATATGTCCCTCACGATGCGAATCGTCTCCTGCCCAATGGTAATCAGCCCACCAATCAGGTAAAGTGTCTATACTTAAACCTTTAAAGCTTGCTTTGGGATGATATCTAACATTTCCCAAAAACATCATCTTTTGTGAATGTTCAGTTAGCTCAGAGGCATCTACTCCATTTTCACCTATATTTGCCCAACTTGGCATATCTACTTCATTTTTTTCAAACCACCTTGAAAGTCTACGCATTGCAGTTTCACCACCCTGTTGCTTACCGACCTCAAATTGGAATAAGCCTCTACCTGGTCCTCCACCTATTTGCTTGCAATCTACAACACTTCTTGACTCATGCCATGCGATTCTATTCATAACTCCTTCTAAAAAGTCTTCAGACCGACCATATCTCTCGCCAATATGCTTTAATACGTAATCATATAAATCACTCATCGAACTAGCACTTCCATTTTCTTAAGGCTTTATTGATGCGAGAATCGGGGTCATTTGCAGTTTTTTTGCTTGTAAGCTTTTTCTTCATTCCACCCATACGAGCACAAAATGAATCTCTACGGCTACCACCTTCAGGTTGTGGGGCTTTTAAGTTTCCACCCGTTTTTCTATTATAAGAATCTCTTCCTTTTTGGTTTAGACCACCTGATGGACTCTTTCCTTCTTTCCGTTGCCAAGCAGGTGTTACTTTGCCACCTTCCTTGTAAGACTCAACTCTATCACGAGCATCCATTGTAGGTATTTGTCCCCCATTTTCCATGCTAGCAGCACGAATATTGTCTACCATATTAGGATATGGACGACCACCTTTTTTTGCCATAGCCTTTGCTTTTGATTTTTGACTTGAAGACAAGGGTTTGGACTTGCCTAGTCCTTTAGGTCGTGGTTTATCATATATTGGTTTTGCCATTAAGCTTCTCCCATTTCATCCATGCCATTGATTCCAGTTAATTTATTGTCATTATCAAACATTCCATCGCAATGAGGGCACATCCATCCACAACAATAGTCATTCTCATCTAGTACTCCAATTCTTTGGGTATATTCTTCATCTAAATGAAGTGATTCCTTGCACATTGGGCATAAATCAATCTCACTCTTCGGAGTCTTCTCTTGTTGCGTGTACGAGGGGAGTACTTTTCCCATTCTTCACTTCCTCCAATTGTTCGGGTGTAAATCCAGCGAAAACAGTCAATTGCTCTGTCTTTGTGTCGTTTGTTTCAAACATTCCAGCAATCTTTGTGAGTGATTCGAGTGAACGAAGCTTATCAGAGTCACGTTCAGCCAAATCAGCAATGGTTTTATAGCGACCAATAATCCATTCGGCTGTTACTCCCTCCTCATTCAAACATTTTTGTATCTCATCCTTAATCATCTTCTTTACATGCTCCACTTTTAGAAGTTTATTGACTTGGTGTTGTATCCCAAGTTCACTTTTGGCTTTTGGATACGCTTTCTTGTAAGCCTCAATTACGTCAACGCCCTGCGCAACGTATTGTGCAAAAAGAAATTGCCCCTTTGTGGGCTTATCAGAGAATCCATCAACTTTCTTCCCTGAAAATGAGTAAATGTTTTCAGCGATTCCATCCTCGCCTTTCATCAGATACTTATTGTTTATGTCAAATGTTCCACACACTGTTCGTATACAGTCTTTTTTGCCGATTTTTATTTTTCGGAGGATTTGACATATATAATCATCATCAGTTTTAACCCATTCGCCTTCAGCTCCATCTCTCCAATAATGTCTAAGGGGCATTTGGTTATCTAATGCCCTAAATTCTTCTTCATCATCAAACAAATAATGCTTTGTGCTTTTTATTTCCAAAAAATCCATGTGATAATATATAACCTTTAGATTATATTCTCCAAATTCATCTCTCCCTTATATATATATATATATCTATAGATAACTAATATCTATAGAAGACTAAGTATCTATAGAATACTATTATCTATAGAAGTCAAAAGAAAACAAAGATAATCTTAATAAAAGAAAAGTTAAAAAAAATATATGCTGATTGTCAATTCCAAAATTCTAAAAAATTTTAGCTTATTTGATGATATTGGTTGCATAATGCAATGGTATTTATAGGAGTTGGTTGTAAAATACAAAAATATATATTAGAATGTGTGTGAGTCTTTTTATATGTTGGGGGTGGGGGTTGAAGTTCCCCCATGCCCCCTCTATTATGTTGGATTTCTATGTTTAATTATAATTATAGTTGAATTTTAAAAGTAATTATAATAATGGAGGAGAAAAAGAAAAGCCCCCTAATAACGGAGGCTTTAATTATAGATAGTATATATACTATAAGCTTACTATATACGCCCCTCAATACATTCTTTTACATCCGTAATGATACCATCTAAGTCACTCTCTAAGTCTTCAAGCTTTGAAAGTGCATCATCTAACGCATTACATTTACGACTTGTAACGACTTGTATATAATTCTCTATAGCTTCAATTATTGCATCCATGTTATTATTCCTTTATTCATTATTAATGTGGCATTATTGCCGACGGATAAATATATAATGATATATATCATTTATACTAATAATATCTTTTATTATAGATAATACTTGTATAATTGTTTTAAGTGTAATAATATTGTACACCTTACAAG
>Ga0070747_1001115_pt1 | contig 13342 bp, 20 predicted proteins | sample VirMetDEL_Mar_31_FD_77321 | JGI IMG/M metagenome (GOLD analysis project Ga0070747, IMG submission 77321) | Aqueous microbial communities from the Delaware River and Bay under freshwater to marine salinity gradient to study organic matter... | ecosystem: Environmental > Aquatic > Marine > Coastal...
CTTAATAGGCGCAATATCTTCATGCACAACAATTAATGTATCAGCAGATTGTGTCCAGCACATCTCGTTTAAAGATGTGGATGGCAACGTTAATGCAAGATAGTCATTTCCACTTCCGTTAATGTTTGTAACCAAAGCGCCATTTTTAAAGACGTGCATACGGTTATGTGTAAAACACAACATATAACTGTCGTCAGTAGAAAACTCAAATGCTACCAATCTTGATCCGTTTTCAGCAGATTCAGCACCAGAATTTGGCAACGACATTAAGTAACGAGTACCTGATCTACGAGTGATTCCGCCTTGTGGTTGGCAGACTACATTAGTGGCTTTCTCTAAAGCATTTTTATAAGTACCTAAATCAACACGCGCGCGTAGTAATGGGTCTAATTCCCCACCAGTAAAGTTTGTCTGTACTGTGACAAAGCGAGCCATCTAGTTCCTTACAAGAGTGAGTGAAAAGTCTTTAATGCTATTTACAGGTTGATTCATTCCGTCAATGTTCATTGCTGTACGCATATAGCCACCACGGTTATTTTCACCTGGTGTACCTACTGCTGTAACTCTCCAATAGTCAGCTTTGTCTAACTGATCAGTAATTGGATATGCAATGTGCGCTGCTGTTAAATATTTTAGTAACTGAATAAACCATACAGGCATTTCTGATTCAGGTACAGAGTATTGGTAATCAACGTAGATAAGCTCTTCGTTGGTTAGTAATTTAGAACCCATTATACGATATGCAGTAATAGGAATGTCACGAGTACCTGCCGAGTTATAAACAGCTCTTGGCGAGCCAAGTCTATCCGCTGGCATTTGGTATTCGTATTTGTATTCGTTTGTTGGTATTGTCACCAATCTTGCAAGCTGAGTCTTCTTAAAAGAAAAACTCCATGGATAAACCATAAGAGCTTGGTCACGAATATCTGGGTATAGCCGGTCACAGACAGATGCTTCGTCAGTACCCTCTGTAAAAGATGAAATTGGTTTAGCACCGAGCATCAATAATGCGTCAGAGCAAATTGATAGAGCTGAGTTACCACCTGCCATATTAACCTTTACATATTAGAATAGCTACCCCACTTTATGCAGGGTAGCTAGATTACAACATTACTTAGTCACTATCAGTATTAGCTAGTGTTGTACCATCAGTTACGTCAACTACGCCAGAAGCGTTAGAAACAACGTAAGTTAAAGTAGCAACAGCAGTAGTACCTGTTGATGTTACACAGTAAATTAAATCACCAACGCTTAGTGAGCCAGACAATGTGTTGAAGTAACCACTTGTGTTGACATCTGCAATTGCGTCAGTTGTTTTGTAAGCATAAATAGCTGGTGAGTTACCTGCTTTAGATGCCGCTACGGTTGAAAAACCAGTTGATGAATAAGCCATTATCTATTCTCCTCTTAAGATTCACGAGCAACAATAGACACGATACCTTCTGCGTCAATTGCAGTTGCACCAGCAGAAAACATAGATGATACCAAGAATGATGTTTTTTCTGGTACATAGTTGATTTCTGTTTTAGGTGCAATACCTTCGCCGTAGCCGATAGCGTCTTTATGGAAAGCGAAACATGTACGGTCTAATGAACCGTCAATTGCTAAACCACCTTCATCACGATCACCAATTACATGGAATTGGAAACCTAAGAATGTGTTTAGCTCGCCGTTTACTAATGCTTTAACTGTGTTAAAGTCAGAAGATGTTACAGCAGTTTCAGCTAATAAAGATTGTAAGCCATTTGAGTGGATGATGATATGACGATCCATTGGAGGAACGTTATTCTTATCCATCAAACCTTTAGCTTGGCGTAGTTTAGCTACGTTCATGTTTGTATCAGTACCACCAACGTCGTTGCCAACAGCTAGTGATGTACCTGATGCAGCTAGTGCAGCAAGAACTAATTGGTCTTGACGACGGCCAATAGCATTACCTAAAACTTGAACCAACTCTGAACGCTCGTCAAAGTTTACTTTTTGTTGACTAAAGATGTCGCTGTATTCAGCAGCAATCCAGTCTTCTAGTGATAATGTTACGTTTGAAAAACCTACGTTTAACGGTGTAACATCTGTTTGACCAATACGAGGTGTAGCAACGCCACGACCAACTTTTGGGAATTTAACTGTTGAACCTTCTACTCCACGACGCTGACGTACAGCACCTACCAATTGAGCCTTACCTTGGTATGCTTGCTTAACTTCTGCGTCAAAGAGGGTTACAAATGCGTTTGACAATGCAATACTCATTTTTGTATCTCCTATAACGATTTAATATAAAGTTTTTTGTGCTGTGGTATGCCGCGAAGCGGGCCATTGCTTGCTAATTACGTTAGCCAATCGTCAAGTTCTCTTGCATTGCGGGTCACAAATGTGATATGCCACACCGTGTTTATATCATAAAATCTAATATTGTGCAACAACAATTTGCTTAAATACTAAAAAGGCCCAGTTAAGGGCCTCTTTGTTAATCTCCGTACACTTGGTTAAACAGTCGTTCTACCTTCTGACGGTAAGCTGGATCTGATTGATACTTAGGATCTGCTACCATTGCATTAAGTTCTGTCTTAGATGGTGCGCCATCAATCGGAGCTGACTGAGTAGGAATACGACCTTCGTAAGTTTCACGCAATTTCATCAATGCTTTGATGCCGTTTGCAGTTCCGCCCATGATTTTAAATTCCTCAAAGTCATCTTTACCCCAAATGCCTTTATTAACTAATCCTGCACCCCAGTCTGTCATGCCTTTAATAATGTTATCGGCATTAGGGCCTAGTGCTTTTTTCTCAGCAGCAGCATCAAACTGTACCTGCTGTTGTTGTTCGCCAGTCATTTCAACAATAGGGCCAACCAAAGCGTCTAATGCAGCTTGACTTACGCCATACTCTTTAGCCCAGTCTGTAACATGACCGCGTACAGGGTCATCTTCCGGTGTGCTAGAAAATGCTGATAAGTCATAGTTGCCATTTTCTGGTGCTTTGTGTTTGCCTTGACTAATTTGCTTGCGCAAATCTGTCCATGACTTAGCCATTGCCTCCATGTCTGGAGCTGATTCATCTTTCTTCCAAAAGTTTTCTGGCCACCAATCTGGTCGCTCTAATGGAGTGTCGTCTTCCTCTTTCTTAATATGACTAATTTCTTGCGGTGCTGCAGCTTCTTCTTGTGTTGATTCAATTGAAATATTATCCAATAGGCCTTCAGCAGGTTGTTCTCCGCCTTGGGGTTGGTTATCTTCATCCATCATTTATTTTCCTTAGCTAATTTAATACGATTTTCTAAATCCCGTACTACACTACATTGACCCTCACGATAAAACGCATAGCTTGGGTCAGCTCCTGGTACGGCAACAGGATGCTCTATAATGGTTTGGCGTAACCAATCCATGAGTTTCTTACCTTCCTCTGATGATGCAAGTACACGAAAACACAATTTGTTTAAGTCTTCGCGTCTTTGCATTTCATCACGAACGTCTATCTGCTGTGATTCTAATCCTTCCCATCCATCAACCATTACATGCCTCCCTGTTGAATAGCTTGTTCAGCTATTTGTCCAGCAAGTTCAGGTTGCTCTTGTGCAACTTGTTGTGCTTGTTGTGCCATCTGTTCTTTCATAAGCTCACGTTCAGCTTGTGAGTTTCTTACAGATTGTGGTATAGCCATTTTGTCTGCAATCAAGTCTAACAACATATCTGTCTTCAACATCATCTGACCTTCAGGACCAGCTTGTTGTACGATTTGCGCGTACTGTAAAATGTTTTGTACATCATCCATGTTTTGTGACATAGCCAATGGTGATACTGGTGTTACTTTAATTTCAAGACCATTAACACGCAAAGGCAAATCAATAATGCCACGCTCATCCATAATCTGTAAAATCTTTTCAACAAGCGGCACCATTGTTTCGTTAATCAAACGACCAAATGCTGAACCTAAGTTCTGTGACAATTGCTTCATACGCTCAATAACTTCAGTAGCAGAACGTGCTGACATGTTATCTGGTGGTAACGATTCATCTAACAAGATAGACTTAATGTTCATACGCAAGTCATTCATAATAATCTGCGATACGTTAAAGTCACCTGACCGAGGAAGTGGTTTCAACGATTCACCTTGTGGGCCACCGTTACGCGCTACAGGAATAATAACACCTGGTGCAATAGTAACAGTATTTGGATTTAGTACACCGTCATCAGCAGCAGTATAAACTCCAGCAATAGCCAATGATGCGTTCTTTAGCACTAATTCAAGCACTTTATTTAGTGTCTTAATATCTGGTAACGCTGTAATTAATGGGCCACGACCATAGATTTCACCAGCTACTTTCATATAACGAGATACAACCCATGGGCTGAACTTCATTCTGCGATATACAATCTCTGCTTTAGATTCTTTATGGATAACATGGTAGCAATAGTCACCACGCTTTGCATCAAACACAGTAGCTTCAATCAGCTCAATGTCTTCTGTAGGCTTGTTCTCTATTTTCTTTTTAAGGTCTGCTGTAATCTTAGCGTCTGGCCATTGCTGTGTAATGGATTCGCCTTTTAAACGCATGCGTCTGTAAACATTATCAACCTGACCATTAGCTCCTTCTTCAAATGCAACAAGGAATTGTGGCACAGGGATAAAGTTAATAGGAGTAATATCATCACCAGGTTGAACCATCATTACAGATGTGCCAACACAAAGGTCTAGCAATGCTTCACCAACAGCAATATCAAAGTTTGATTGCTTAATAGTAGCAAACATCTTTTCTGTGTACACATCTAATGCAGCTTGTGCTTCAGCTTTACGGTCAGCTGGAATGTCTGTACCTGCTTCAAGACGACACCATTTACTTTGTGGCGGAAAAATGCCAGACTGCATACGGTTTGCAAATCGTTGTGTAGAGTTAATAGCAGTTGCATCAAACACGCGATTCATCTTTTTAGTACCGCTTACTTTGCCGTCATAGAAGCCGTCATACAAGTTACGTTGTGGCAATGCAAACTCATAAGCCTCGTCATATAAAGAACGAAACTCCTCTTTCTTTGTTAAAGCAATCTCATGACGCTTTAAAATATCTTCTGGTTTTAATCTCATCTCAGCCATTACTATTCCTAACTTTTTTTGTGTGTGTTTGCAAACTTCTTAGCAGCCTCTTTACTGCCAAAGCCCCACGCCTTTAATGCTAACTTCAACCTAGTAGGCTTACCATTCTCATCTACAAGCGGGCCATCCATTGCCCCAAACCTTGCAGCAAAAGATACCCGTCTAGGATTCGTTCCTTCTTTTACTGGAGCTTTTAAGTTTGCGCCTTCAGTCTTTTTAAAGTAATCTCTGCCAGCCTGTGTTAATCCACCCTGTGGATTCTTATGCTCTTTTTTCATTACTCATACCAATTTAAAATAATTTCAGCAACATGACTTGTTCCGTTAACATTAACCAGCCTAAATAAATAAGTAGTTAATGGTCTTAATACAACACTTAAAGTATCAAATTCAGTTCCACCAGCTTTCTTACCATTGCCGCCAATCAACAATTGTTTCATTAGCAATGTGCCTGTATTTGTTATTGTAGGATCAATAAGAATAGCTGATTGACTTGTGCTTGGAATATTTCTATTCATATTAAATGCTGGCACTGAAGTTCCGCCAGTTACAGTTGCGTCTTCATATAAATATCCAACAGCATCTCCGCCACATAAGCCAGAAATATTTAAAGTTGGAGTTACTCCAGAAGCAAATGCAATTGCTATATATAAACTTTCGTCAGCAGCAAGAGGGTCTGTTTCATCTCTAACAACACCTATTGAATAAGAGTTGCCCTCTTGAAGCCTAAGAGCAGATACACTAACTACTGGCAACTGATTATCTGACGATACTAATTGCTGTACGTTATCTTTATCTACATAACTTGGAGATACATGCCTAGCTTTTGTGTCAAGAGATTCTCGTTTAACTTGAATAGCCATTATGTTCTACGCTTTCCACCAAGCATTGTTCCATTACTTAACTCATCATCACCACCAAGTTGTGGGCCTTTAGATAATGATGATGCTGCTGGAGTTGCTGAACCAGCTAATAGGCCACCAGTAGCTCTTGCCAAACGAGCTGATGACGCTTTCTTTTCCCCAAGCTCGCGACGGCCAGTATCTATTATGTCTTTAGTTTTACCTTTTTGTTCTGCCAAAATAGCAGAAGTCCCACGTCGCGCCCAACCACGTTTTGCTTTTGCACTATATAAATTCAATAAAGCATTGGTATAAGCGTTATCAGTTTCTGTATAAAAACTTTCAGGTTTAAATACACCTTCTCCAGCACCTTTTTGTTTAAAGTAATCAAGTCTTCCAACACGACCCAATCCACCCATTAGTGCTGCACTAGGATCGCTAAACTTAGAAATTAAGTTTGTGTTAATTGCCTCTGCAAGATCAAGACTTCTTTCTTCAGCCTTTTTGTCAACAGCCATGATTAAGCCCCTAGGGTTTCATCAACACCAGCCTCAGGATTTAAACGATTTTCTGCTAACAACATACGATTGCCTCCACGAGTTCTGGCCATTTTACGAGCAGCCTCTTGTTGTGCCATATCGCGCTTTTCTGCTTGAGCTTGTTCGCGCAACTTTTCATTCTCAATTCTTTGCTGTTCCATCTGCGCTCTTGCTGCGCTTGTATCAGCCTTTTGACCACCAACTAATCCACCCATTACTATCTCCTAACCATTAAATCATAATCTTGTTTGTCCATACTATACTGCTTCATAGTACACTCAGATATAAATCCGATAGCTCTAGCCCACCGCATAGCTCGCAAGTCTGTAGTTTTAACAGTTATTTGCAATCTATGCAAGTCCATAGATAGCTTACAGATATCAGTAAATGCAATTCCTATCTTAGTTGTTGCAATTGGCTTACGTCTAGCAGTATCGCCAATGACTGACCACATCTCACCAACCCCATCCCACAGCTTGCAGCAACCAAATACGGCAACAGGTTCATCATGCAGAAAACAGGTGACAGCAAATCCATGACTAGCTTGAGCCTCTAGCATATTCTTAACGCCAATCATCTTTTGTGTAGATAGGCCAGAAAACTCCCCGCCATCTATATTAAAAGCATCCTCAATGTAAAACCTAGAGAATGTAACGCCTTCCACTTTAGGAAGGTGGTCGTGAATAGTATCAAGTATTGAATACATCAAAGTCAGTCATTACAGTCCTAGCAAAGATTGGCTTGCTAGCGGACAAAGGATTACGAGTTAGTCGCTTGTGTTCACCACCACCTAGCATCAAATACCCAAAAGCATCGCCAACGTGAGAGTGTTCATTTTTGTTTGGCGCATCTCTAAAGCGTTCTTGTCCTGCACCAACAGATACACGTTTAAAATGGTAGCCACCAGCAAGAGATTTACGCAGCATCTTGCAAGTTCTGTTTACAATAAGACCAGGTTTTCCATCAATCAGTCGTTGCATAGGTGCGGCAGCACCTTCACGTCGTACCTTGAAGTCATTAGAGTGTGTAGGTTGCGCACGAAGTCCTAGTGTTCTTAGATAGTCAAATGCTGTAACCTCATAGATTGCATCACGTTGCATACCAGCAGGATCGCCCCACATCATAATCTGTGCTTTGCTGTATTTAGCATTAAGTTCTGCAAGCAACTGTTGACCGAATCGTTCAAGACCCATATCCTCAGTTACAATCTCATGCAAAATTACCCATCTGTTATTAGGAAGGCGTTGGCCAATTACAGCTGCAGGTGTCAAACCAAAGTCAACACCGATTTGTAGTGGGACTGACTCGTCATATTCAACGTCAGCACACATAAGGTTGTCGTCATATTCTGGCCACACAGGTCGGCCCTCTTGAACATAGGTATATTTACCTTCTGCATAACAACGAATCCAGTCTAAGTTCTTACCACCAAGCATCTGTGGATAGTAGCCAGCAGGTAAGTTGTTTAGGTTCTCTGCTCTAGGATTAATCTTCCACCAACGACCAGATGCAAAAATATGATCATTAGCTTCAGGGTTATCAGGTAAATTACCAGGGTCAACTTCAATAACGCCACCAGGTTGATTAAAGAATGTCCATGCGTAGTTGCCAGTAACCTTCTCTTTCTCAGCTACTCTATGCCACCAATGGTCATCATCCATAGGGTTTGTGTCCATGAATACGCCATGCCACTTGGCTCCACCATCACGCTTAGTAGGATAACGACCAACCCTGTGAGTAAGTCCGTCAATCACAGCTTTAGGTAACTCTCGCGCCTCATTAACCCAAGCACCAGTTAGTTCTAGTGACAATAGCTTACGAACGTCTTTAGGTTGATCAAGCGCAAGGAATATAACCTCGCAATCAACGCCAGCAGCTTCACCTTTTGCTGGTAAACGTATGTGATGTGTGATAGGCGGTGTCCATAACATAGGGCCAAACGTAGCTTCAGGAAACAAATCTAACCATGTCTTAATAGTTGTTGTCTTTAGCATAGGATAGCTGTTACGAACTACTGCAAACCTAGAGTATCTAACATTATCTACAGGAGATGGCGTCTGCTGCAAGGCTTTGATAAAGATTTTAGCGCAACAAGCGTAGGATTTACCACTACCTACAGGCCCCATTAGGCCTTGCACAAAGTCATCATTCTGTAAAAACTTGTAAACCTCTGGTGATTTACTAAAGTTTAAGTTTAATCCATCAAAAGACAGCTCTTTGGTGCTGCGTTCTTTAGTTTTCGCCATCTTCTACCTCTACGTCTATTGGATCTGGTGCTACAATATTGACACCAATTACTGATGGCTTGTCTGTTTCTGGCTTTTGGTCTAGCAAACCAGACGCTTTAGCTAGTAAACGTAGTACGCCAATCTTGTCAAACAACTCAATATCTAATGTAGTTGTTGCATTACCTTCTTTGTCGTACCTTGTGTTGGATTTAATGCTCTTAATGGCCTGTAATGCGTGTTCAGGAATGTCTTTTGACGCTTTAACTTTGATATTACCAGCCTCATCCCAGCTCATAATGTCTGTAAGATTAGTGTTAGCCATGGTCAGTAACGCATATGACACAGCTTCACGGTTTGCTTCTAGTGTTGCAGAACGTTCTAATGTCTTCTGTATAGTACGAACGCCACCGTAGTTTTTAAGTGACGGTATTCGTTTAATCTTTCTTGTGTCTTCTTGATCAGCCATCTATTTCCTCTATTACTACAATTGCAGCACCACCTTTTACTGGTTGGCCACGGACTATATGCAGGTCATCTACTTGAGAATCGTCTTCATAAACTCCAGCATCCATAAGGGAATCCAAAATGCTTTTAAGAACGTTATCAATATCGCAAATACGACGGCTACGAGGGCATAATACAATATCCACGCTAAGCCTAGCAGTGCCAAGTTTAGGAACTGCATTGTCAATAACATAGTCCTGCACAGCCTGTTTAAACTCCATACCAGCTTTTGAAATAAAGCGTCGTTTGCCATTTGCCCTCCAGTATGTATTCACGGATGGTGGATAAGGTAAAGTCAATATCATAAGTTAAGAGCGTCAATTCTAGCATTTAGGTCAACGTTATTATATTCTTTAAGATAAACTTTCAATGCCTGGTTAATAATATGCGCCCTTGGCATCTCTTTGTCTTCATGTGCAGCGTCTAACAATGCTCTAGTCTTTGGGGTAAGTCTAACTAAGAACCCCTTATGTTTCTCAACAGCCATAGTCCTCACCTTCCAAATCATCTTCTACTGGCTTAGTAATGTAAGCAACGATTACTGGCTGCAAAACAAGTCCAGCTGCAAAGCAACCAAAGCATAGAAAGATTGTTGCAATAATGTCTAACACGATATTATCCTTATATCTAACGTATAACGCAGTCTATCATAAGTTATTGCAATGATGCAAGAGTTGTGTATAATAAGAAATACGGGGCCATTACCCAGCCCTTGCAAATGTAGCTACGACAGATGCAGATAAACATATTGAACCGCAGGGTACTCCTTTAAAGGTCAGCAAGATGACATACTAATCGGGGCCGTGAGCTGTGGGTTCTCCTAGAGAGAATAAATTAGATAAACGAGAGTAGCCACCTTAGGGTGTTTTCCAAATAAAATACTTTTTTATTCGGGTTAGGTTCTATACACTCTAAGTATGACAAACAAACTTCCAACACAAATACCAATCACCAAAAAGATAGTCTGGCATCCAATAAGATTTCCGCCAGTTAATCTGTATTCAGTTCCAAAAAACTAGCGAAAAATTGCTTCAGGTACCCAAGGACGAGGCGGCGGGGTAGGGGGGGCAAAGGGTCACTTATCCACAGCGTATCAACAGCTTATCCATAGCTTATCAACAGACTTATAAACAGCTTAATAACATCTTATCAACAGACAAATGCTTTGATCAATTCATCCTTAGTTATACCATTAGATATAAGGGTTTCAAGCTTCAGCAAATCAGCATCAGTCTTTACACAGTGACTTACAGCTAGTAACCCATCATCAAAATTAATTACTGTATCCCCATCACTCTTGTTGTTACTTGTTGCTTTGTTCACTACCTTGCTTTGATATACTTTCTTAGCTCTTGCCATGTTCTCTTGATCCTTATCTATTAATGATTCAATTGATATATTACTTCTTGCTTCTTGCTCTTTTAGATCCAGCAACTCATCATATATGACACGCTTTAAAGATCCGCGCATCGATGTGTAACCTTTTCTAACTTGCTCAAAGTATCCTAGCTTTTCTAGTTTCTTTAAGCCCCTTGATACATTTGCATTGCTACACCCTCTCAGCTTAGCTATGGTGCTATGCGCCACGAAAGTAAATCCATTCGGTGAGCAGTAACTGCATAATGCTATTAAATGGATTAGATCGCCCCTTGTCAGCCTTTTATCGTGCATTGCCCTCAATGGTATAACGCTAAACATCCTTGCGTCAGGCTTCTTATCTTTTTTGTCAATGCTTGGTTTAGCTGGTATTTTGAATGATGTCATTTAATTATTTTATCATTTTATTAAATAAATGGTTGACAGGCTTTTTTTATGCATTTAATATTCAGTCATTCCAGCACGGAATACACAATTCAAACACGATAAGGAACTATTATGAGAAACTATTTAGCACATTCAATTTTAGGTATCTACCTTTCTCGCTTATTACAAAAAGCCATTTATACTAACTGCCGCGCTCATTGGATCCGAGACGCTCTTGCAGGTGACATAGATTTTGCAAGACTAGCCCGCGATCAGAAAGTAAAATGGAATTAATATTAATTAAGCCCTACGGGGCTTGATAAATAAACTTACGATAAGGAATTACACAATGAAACAAAAACATGATTTTGCATTATACTTAATTATCGCTATTGGCTTATATCTTTGCCATGCAGAACTTGTTGCCTGGCTTGATAAAGGCTTGGTTTAACTAACACAATCAACTTACGATAAAGGAACTACACAATGACTAATACACAATATAACGGCTGGACTAACTACGAAACATGGAATGCTAATCTTTGGATTGATAACGATTGGCAATTGAGCGAAAGAATAGCCTTAATCACCGCGGACTTATTTGGCTCTTATGAAGATATAGGGGACATCACTCACAAACTCAGTGAATCTATTAAAGCACACTTTATTGACGATATGCCTGAGCTTGGGGCTAACTTTTATTCTGATATGATTAACGCGTCATTGCGTGAAGTTAACTTTTATGAAATAGCAAACCATTATGTTCAAATGATGGACTAGATAGGGGATTATCATGAGAGATAAATTAATTAATATATATCTAGATTATTTAAACAACTATTTAACATATGAACGATACGCGGAATGTAACGGCTTATACATTAGCGAAGCCAAAACACTGATAACTTTGGCGCGTGAGGTTTACAACACCGCTCACCCGGATTCTTAATACAGCTAACTATTTAAATTATCTGCTAGTGCATTAACATAGTGTACTAGCGGGCTAATTTAGCCAATACTATTACAACACAATGAAAGGTTTATACTATGTGGCAAATTAAAACATTTAAAACTCAAGCGGAATTATCCCGTTGGTGTCAACGAAACTATGGCAAATATCAATTTGTTGATTTATTCATTAACAATGCGTATGGCGTAGAATATCGCCCCTTAAGAAAGGCTTACTAATGCTATACACTACCAAAGTAAACAATGTGCATTTTGATTGTTATTATGACTGTTTGAAAACTACTGACGGCTACGGAACTGGTGATAGTCCGACGCTTTATGAGATAGATTTTAATTCTATTGAAACAGCTGGCGATAGCGTGAACTTGATGTCTGTTTTGTCTGAAGATGTTTTGTCTACATTGGAAGATGAAATAATAGCCTATGAAGCAAGCAAATAATTTACTTATATAATCCCATAGCCCTGGACGTTTAAACGCGTTAAAGGGCGCTTAACGTTTAATTTAACGATACAGAGAGGCAATAATGCACTACTACCAACACAATATTGCGGATTACCGCAAGGACACTGTTCATTTAACGCCAGTTGAACATTTTATCTATCGCTCTTTGATTGACTGGTATTACCTAGATGAAAAGCCGATACCATTAGAAACCCAAACGGTTACGCGTCGGTTATCTTTGGGTTATGACATGGTTAACGATTTGCAGAATGTTCTTAATGATTTCTTTCAAAAAGGCAAAGATGGATATCACCATAAACGTATTGATCTTGAGATACGCGAATATAATTTAAAATCAGAAGTTAACAGAACGAACGGCAAGCTAGGCGGAAGGCCAAAGAAAACCCAATCGGTTAATTCTGGCAACCCAAACGAAACCGAACGTAAAGGCAACCAAGAACCATTAACCATTAACCATAAACCATTAACCATATTAAAACCATTGATCGCCGTTGATAACGGCTTTGAAATCTTTTGGAAATCTTATCCAAAGAAAGTTGGCAAAGATAAGGCGAAGGGCGCATGGAAAATTAAAAAGCCAAATTTGGATGAAGTATTAAATGCAATTGCTTGGCAAATCAATTCTAAAAGCTGGCAGGAAGGATTTATTCCTAACCCTGCAACATATTTATCACAGGGACGCTGGAAGGATGAACGGCCAGCAGAAAGGATGCCATTTTGATATACGAAGAGGACGCACAAGACTTCTCAGACATGCTTAATGCTGTTTGGGGTTCATATGGACGCAACCCGCCTGACAAATCAACTAAGCGTTACTGGTTTGACAAGCTGATGAAGTACCCGTTAGGTGATGTTGGCAAAGCGTTTGATCGCTACGTTGATTCTAACCGTGAATTGCCGCACATAATGGACATTGATAAGCTATGCAAGCCAGCTCATTTTGCAATTACTCACGAGCCAGTTA
>Ga0070747_1001118_pt1 | contig 13307 bp, 19 predicted proteins | sample VirMetDEL_Mar_31_FD_77321 | JGI IMG/M metagenome (GOLD analysis project Ga0070747, IMG submission 77321) | Aqueous microbial communities from the Delaware River and Bay under freshwater to marine salinity gradient to study organic matter... | ecosystem: Environmental > Aquatic > Marine > Coastal...
AGACAGGTAACGTCATATCAGGAGCGAGTGGAGCAAATGGACTACTCTCTTATCTATCGTCTATAAATACATTTACACAAGCGATTCGAGGTTTGAAGAGACCTAGAAGCATTCAAGACGCTATTAATCAAGTATCGAATGTCTCTACTATTTTGAAATCCTTTTAATTATTACTATACAATAGGAGTATACAATGGCATTACCTAAAATTGACCAACCGTTATTTGAGATTGAAATTCCATCAACGGGAAAGAAGACGAAATATCGTCCGTTCACAGTGAAAGAAGAGAAAATTCTTCTTATCGCACAAGAATCCAGAGAGCAGAATCAGATTCTTCTGGCAGTTAAACAAATCATTACAAACTGTGTACCAGACGTTGATGTTGAGAAGCTGGCTATTTTTGATCTTGAGTATCTAATCCTCAATATCCGAGCAAAGTCAGTAAACAATGAAATCGATTTCGGATTCATGGATCCTGATACTGAAGAGAGAATTGACGTTACTGTCGATGTTAACGATATTAAAGTTAAGTTTGATCCAGATCATGAAAAAAAGATTGAACTCAACGACCAGTACTATGTCATGATGCGATATCCTACGCTTAAAGAGGTAACTACTCTAAGTGAAAGCGCAGAAGAGTCAAACGAAACAGAGCAAATGTTCAACACAATGATCTCATGTATCGAGACTTTAGTTGACACTACAACAGACGAAGTGTATAAACTAGAAGAGTTTTCTTCGCAAGAAGTGTCAGACTTTGTTGATGGGTTTACGTCTACAGTCGTAGAACAGCTACAAAAGTTCTTCACCACGATGCCTAAACTGGCTCACACAATTGATTACAAAGACAAAGAGGGTAAAGACAAAGTATTTGTAGTGGAGGGTATGGACTCTTTTTTTACATAATGTTGAGCCATAATAACCTTATGGCATACTATAAAAACGTCTTTGCACTGGCTCAACATCATAAATACACTATAAGCGATATAGAAAATTTATTACCTTATGAACGTGATCTCTACTTGGATATGCTAATTGATTTTATTGAAACGACAAAACAACAGCAACAAGGCTAGGAGATTAAGATGGCAAAGAAGTTACAAAATGGTTCTAAACTAGAATCAGCAGATTTAGATGGTGACGGTATCGTCACAGATGAGGAACTTGATATGCAAGAACGTATGATTATGCTTGAGAATGAAGATAAGAAGCAGGACGCACAGCGCAACATGGCATGGTTTGCTTTGTTTGGCATGCTACTATATCCATTCGCAGTAGTAATTGCTTCATTAGTTGGACTAGACGGTGCTGGAAAAATCTTAGGTGATATAGCACCTACATACTTCGTATCAGTTGCGGCTATTGTAGCGGCATTCTATGCGAAAGAAGCGATTGGTAAGTAAGGTAAAGTAAAATGGCTACGGATACACCCATAGTAAATCTATCTAAAGAAACGTTGGATCAAATCACTCCAGCGTTACATTCTATGCGTGATTCCCTAAAAAACCAAACAAGACTTCTCCAGAAGACGTTTGATTTGCAACAGGCATCTATGCAAGATGCTGATAGAAGAGCAAACTTGGCTCAGTCACAAGTAGCATCTATTGATCCTGAAGTTACATCCAGTTCAACAAGCAATAGTAGCAATACTAGCGGTGGTACGTTTATCGCTGGCGGCGGCATGATGATGCCTGCGGCAATTGCTCTTGTAGCATCTATCGCAGGCTTTGATGATCTACTCAGAGCAATAGCATTGCCTAAGATGATCAAAGGCTTTGGTGAAAATTTAGATAAGCTAAAAACCAATCTCAATAGCATAGGCACTAGAATCACTGACTTTGGTGCTAAAATTAAAAACTTTAAGTTTCCAGATTTGCCTACAATTGGATTTGTGGATAAGACTGGTGCACCATACGATTTCAGTAAGATCAATGCAAGGCTTACTGCTCCTTTTGATACATTAAACACTAAAATTACGGAAGTGTTGACTCCTGCTACAGAGTCCATAGCAAAGAGTGTTGACGATTTTAAATTAACAACCACTGCTTGGTTTGATGGCATTAAGAGTAGCGTTACAACTAAAATTGGCGCAGGTATCGAAGCAATTGACACTAGTTTAGATACTATAAAAGCAACAACTAACGGATTTATTGATGGAGTTAAACTCAGTGCTATGAGTAAACTGACTCCAGCTATAGAATTTGCCGGCACTAAAATAGATAGTTTTAAGACTAGTATTACGGGATTTCTTGATAGTGCTAACAGTAGAGCCACTTCAGCTTTCACGGGTACCACTGAAGTCTTAGATAATAAAGCAACGGCTGTTAAGACCTCTGTTCAGAAATTCTTTGACGGTATTCCTAGATTGAAGATCACCATGCCGGAAGGTATTGGTGCAATTGGCGATAGTATTAAAGCAGTATTCGGTAGCTTAGATGAGGGAACAGGAGTACTTGGTTTCTTAGGCAAAGTAGCTGGATTCTTAAAGCCTCTTCTGACTCCTTTCGAATTCGTTCTTAAGACTGTAATGCGTCCTATTACGCAGATATTTTTATCACTTATCGACTTTGTTGTTGGATTCTATAATGGATTTACTGGCACAGATGGAGGGTTTGGCGACAAACTGAAAGCTGGCATCGAAGGCGGTGTTCTTGGTATCATCAAGGGATTCACTGAAGCGATTGATATGATATTCATCGATCTCCCTGCTTGGCTACTAGAGAAGCTAGGATTTAAAGGCATAGCAGATAAGTTAAGAGAGTTTAGTCTTACAGCAGTTGTCGATCCTGTTTGGGAAGCAGTAAAGAATTTCTTCAAGAACATGTTTAATGATCCAAGTGGCACTATGATGAGCATTGCACGTGGTGCAGGTAACATGGCTGAGAACTTTATTAAGACTATACTGAGAATGATATTGCCAGATCCTGGTGCTGATAGAGCATGGTATGATCCCAGAGGTCTTGTTGCAAAAGCAATACCAGATTCAGTGTATGAATACGCAGGTATGAACCCACAGACTGGCGCAATTCTACCGAATGTTGCCGCAGAATTAGCGTCACAGCGTAGTGCTATGGTACAAAATGATGCCGCTAATTCAGCCGCAAGACAAGCCGCGGCTATTGCCGCTTCAGTAAATGTAGGACCAACTACTGTAGTGAATAAAGGTGGCGACACAAGAACGCTTCTACTAACAGCTAATCCAAAAGTATCTGCTCAAATGTCATTTGCAGGCGGTTTCTAATTAGAAGCCTAACCACGACATAGGCTCTTAGTTAGAAGCCTATGCACAAATAAAAAAGGCGACTCACATCTCTGCAAGCCGCCTTAGTCGCTTCAACTAATTAATCAGATTAATTGTCTTCAGCTAGGCTCTTGAAGAAATCCAGTGATTCATCATCACCGTTATCACTAGCAAGAGTTGGAGATGGAGATGCTTCCGGCTCTGGAGCAGAACGCTCCTTGAAGTTCGGAGAGAATCCCATCCCCGCATTGTCGTCCTCAGCGGTTACTTTGGGTGCGTGTGCACCGCCATCAAGTCCTAGAACCTTATACAGTTTTGCTTTCAGTTCATCGTAAGATTTGAAGTTTTTAGGATCAACAATATCGGAAAGGGAATGTTGCTTGCCCCAAGTCTCTTCAAGTGCTTCATCAGTGAGTTCAGAACCATCTGCACCAGATAGAACACTTACACTGTCGAATTCGGACTTATCGTAGTTACGATAGCCTTCTACTTGACGAATTTTTAACTTGAAGTCAGCACCTTCCCAAAAGTCAAATGGGTTGATAGGTGACTCATCGTCATACTGAGGATTCATCGCATCGTTCAGTTTGTCGAAGATTTTCTTACCAAACTTATAAAGATACACTTGACCTTCCGTTGAAGGGTTTGCACTATCTTTAACGACATAGATGTTTGCAATGTAGTTCAGCCTACGCTTCTGCTTACGTGCAGTTTCTTTGTCTTCATCGTGACCAGAATTCCACAGCTTAGAGTTATACTCTGAAACTGGATCGTCCTGACTAAGAGTGGTGAGAGAGTTTTCTATGTACCAGCCACCAGGTCCTTGAAATCCATGATCCCACATTCTTACGAATGGCATGTCTTCACCTGAGGGTGCTGGAAGAAAACGAATAACAGCGTAGCCGTTACCTGCTTTATCTACTGTTGGTTTCCAAAAGCGATCATCGCCCTTGTTACCTGTAGAGTTCATCTTCTGAAGTTGAGAATTCAACTTGTCGAAGGATGATGTACGTGCCTTTTTAAGGGCTGAAAAAGATTGTGTCATATGCTTACTCCTGTGTATAGCGGTTTATATTCTGTATATATTACAGTATTACGGTGTATTTGTCAAGACATATTTTACGCATTTTCACTTTATCATAATTTAAAAACGGTCCATATTTCTTAACAATGTTATTTATACTAGGGTAAACTATCGTATCATTGATAGCTTTGTCCCAGTACTTAAAGCATTTAGTCAAGTCATTCAGAATGACCAGAGTTTCAATGCTCACTCGCTTCATGTTGTAGAGGGATAATATACGAGGATACTGTCCATCTTCAACCACGAAGTTCGTATTAAAGTCTTCATCTAATTCGTCTAGTTCATTACCAAACACATAGCTTAGAGACTGTTGACGCTTCGACCACTGCATGAAATTATCATTAGCGGTCTCGCTGTCGATTAGATCACCAATCCAAACATCTGGATTGTTGACCATATTAGCTAAAAGAAACTCTTTATAATCGTTACGTTTAGCCAATTTAAAGAAGAAAAACTTATCTTTACGATTTTCAAATGCATCGATTCTGGCGTTAACCTTACCGTTGTATTTGAAGTAATCGTAGTTCGAACTAAAGTGCCGTTTCAAAGCAAGATAGCATATATAAACGTCAAATGCGTCTTTAGTGCTATACAAGCTTTTTGTCATACGGGCAACCTTGTAAGTTTCTCTACCATATTTAGTTCTTCTGCTTCTCTATAAATCTTAGCTTTCAGAACTGGTGATCGGCGAATAATTTCTCCTACCACTTCAACTTCTAATCCATACTTATCAGCGTATACAATTACTGCGTCAATGTATGGCACACCCTTAGCGATATTTTCTGAAATTTCTTTCATTATCGTTTCAGAGTTTAATTCTTTGATAAGCCCAATGCTTTTGCTATCTGCGATTTTTTATGCTCCCTGCCCAACAAGTAGGCTACTTGAAATATATAGGCGTAATCCCTATTATCATTAATATAAGCCTCACCGCCAAGTGAGACTGTGCCAACGTTTGTGTCAATTTCAACTTGATACAAACCCTCTTCAACATATTCAGTTTTAGCCATTGAGTATCTTGATTCCAAGCGTCCAGTTTTCAGCGGCATTCTCTACAAAAGACTCATGCTTACCGGGAAACAACTCAGTCTTAAAAGGCTCACTATCGCCGATACCCATGTAATAATTTAATCCTACAACGTTATTTTCGTTAATGAACATTTCTGCTCTAGGACCTGAACTGTCTTCTTTGTAGAAAGTTGATAGATGCTTTACCATCTTTGTCTCCTTTTCTGATTTACATGTGACTATTATAGCAGGTAATACCGCTATTGTCAAGAATTATTCTCATCTATTTCTATTACTTCTAGAAGGGCTTCGATCTCTTCGATTTCGGACACGATCTCACTCACGTTCTGCTTGTGGTAGATACGAGCCATTTTGCCTAGATATTTTTTGGGAATGCCTATGTCTTCTTCAAGAGATATAATTGCTTCTTTAACGAATTCACGTTCAGCCTCTTGTCTAAGATAGGAGTTACTGATTTCTTGCATTGCGTCTTTGAGTCGCTTGCGGTCAACGGGTGTTGATGGAAGTACTATCGATGTCATACTATATCCTCATAGTGATTAAATGAGTGTTCATAATAACAGATATCAATGTCTCTGTCAATACATTTTGTGAAAAGAGGCGAGTAATTCCGCCTCTTTTTATCTTAATAGTTTGCGCTTTTAGAAGCTAAAAGTTGCGCCGATATGAATCTCTTCACGTGCGGCAGACTCTAGGTTGTACTTTGTCTTTGCATAGTACTCTACAGAATCCATTGCGCCCATGGTATAGTTTAATTCGAACTCAAGCGTAGGCATAACTTCGATAGTGTTATCTGCTACCAATTCGTTATCCCATATTGCCAACTCTGTGCTTGTTACAAAGTTCAAGCCTTCAGTTGGCGTAAATGTCAACGCCGGTTCGATATCAACTGTCATGCGAGCCGCATCTACAGCATAGTTAGCGTCTACTTCACCGCCAAATGACCACATAGAGTCTGCATATGCAGTAGTTGCTGTTAATGCCGCAACAGTTGCGATTACGAGTTTCATTAGATTTCCTTTCTTATTATTGAAACTTGGTCCGACTTTTCTGTTCCAAGGCAAGTCGGCAGCCCGTCAGTTTATGCCGCTAGGGCGTACTCTGAAGGTGCAAAGTTATCGTTTGCGTTTAGTTTAGTTTCTTGCGTTAACGGAGCTTGCGCCCGAATTCTCCACGTTCTCTATTCTGTCAGTCGATTCCTACTTCAGCCCCATCAAAAATACATTGTCTTCGACCCTTGCGAGGTCTGTGTCTCTGCAAAGACACCTTATTGCAGTAAGGCGCAATGTACTTTTGGTGGAGCTGTCGGGAGTCGCACCCGAGTCCTGTCCAGCGTTGATAAGCTTCAACGAATCACTCTTATTTATCTAATATAACACTTTAATGGGCTTGTGTCAAGCATTAAGTTACAAAATAGTAACCAAAAAACAACAGTGCTAACCACAATAATCCCTTAATGAAAAAGAAGGCAAAAGTACCCCATGCAAGAACCTTAGGAGTAAGTAATGCCTTCTTCTTTCGGTTTAACTTTTTCATCATATGTGTACTTATAGTACGCATATCCGACTTTTTATAAACCGTTTGGTATCAGTACATAATGTATAGTCAGAACTATAGCAACTGAAGCGCCTAGTCCAATCATCATCTTCTGAAAGTCTCTTGCTACTAACGGGAATACAGATTTCATCTTCATCTTACCTGTAAACGTTGCGATAGCGAGTTCACGACCAGCAAGCATACCTACGAAGACCCACGTAGTTGACATAGGAATGTCGTTGAGTTCTTTGAAGAAGTATAGGCATAACCAATAGAACAAGTCGATTAAAGTCGCACTACGGACATATCTTGTGTTGTGCTTCTCTAGTACAATCTGCTGTATCTTACCACCACGTTCTCTGAACATGAAGAAAAGACCCACAACAAACACACATGATATTAGCATCATTAGATCGACTGGCACAACACGAGGTAAGAACACAGCAATATTAGCCATGTCATGTGACAGCCAAGTCCACCAAAGTCCACCTGTTGCGAACCATTGCGCTATTCGCCAATAGTTTTTGTTCTTCTCTTGCACTGGTTCTGCTTCATCAAGTGTACGTGATACAACGTACCACACACCGTATGCGAACAGAGCGGCAATACCATAACCCATGATGCTTTTCATCAACATCTTCTCTAGCACAAAAGTACTTGCAAAAGCACTCAACACTAAAAAGGATGTTGATACTGGTACACCAAGTCTGGTAAGTAGTACGAGTATTCCTGGTGCGGCGGCATGATACCACTGAACTTCTTGCCAGGGAATCTTATTCAATCGACCATAGCTGATGTCTCCACCATTTACAGTCCAACCATACCATAGTGTTGCTAGTAGTACAGCACTTGCGGCTGCCCACATAGTCTTGTAGTTGAATCGCTCATTGTTTGATGCCATCCAAGTGCCGAGCGTCTGCACTGAATCATTTGCGATTACCGCATAAGAGGCAAAAAGGAACCCAATAAGGCTCCAGATAGTTAGTAGTTCCATTCACTTTCTCCTTAAAAATGATGTTACAATATTTCAGGAAATAAAGACTCGGATATAAATGCATCAACATCATCGGGATCTAGTCCTAGACTCTTCATCACGTTAGGAGTGTGGGGATTCATTTTTTGATGTTCCGCATAATGGTTTTGAGTTGCTATTCCGATATCGCTATTGGAATTGCCGTTATACTTGCCAATATTTTTCTTATAGTAGCACAGACCTTCTTTCGCTACTTTACAGATTTGATTGATCTCACTTTCTTCTTTGACCATACCAGCGGCAATCATACTGTCGCTAAATATTGCTTTTGCCCAATCAGGCAATTCTCTCTCACGTTTCCATTGTAATGGCTTTGCAATTGTCGCAAAGTGTTCCATCATTGGATGTTCCATATTAGCTGTAGCTGAGAAGTCGTAAAACGCACCAGTCATCTTATTTGGTCCTGCAATTACGTCAAAGCCATAGATTGGTCCGTCATTATGAGTATGAGGAAATACGCAAACGTGCATCATCCAAAGCTTTCGCTCTTCACGCATGTCAACTACGTCTACGTGTGCCCGTCTATAGTTATTGTTTTTCCAGACACGATTTACCCAACCAGGTTGATTGAATCTTTCCATGCCTGGCTCTTTCACTTCGTTAGCGTCTTCTGATAGCTGTTGGATCAGATTATTTTGTAAGTCAATTAGACTATCCCATATCATGGACATTATAAAAGTACTCCCAGAATAGATGTGCATATAATTAATACGTATATACCGTACAGCATTGTACTTAGCCTATCAAGTCTTTTCTGTCTTTCACCGAAAGCAAGCATTAGTCTTTCAAATGATTCATCCAGTTCGCTCTTCATCCAATAACTCCTCAAATAGTCTGATTGCAAAGGCAAAACATCTGTTTGCCTCATTCGCCATACTGTCATTCAATAATAGACGTATGTTTTCTTTCATGCCCTCTTTGTCTTCAAACTCGTACATCTTACCACTGCCTGGAATACGTTTAGCGATGATTGCACCGCCATACATATCTCCGAAATGTCGCACATATAAGTGTGCGATAATGCCGTCAACATCTTCATTCATCAAGAGGGTTTCGATGTGACCCGCATATTCTTGTGTAGACTTGCATATGTATTCTCTATAAGAAAATCCATATAATTGCTCTAGTTCTTTTATATCCTTTACAATCTTTTCGGCTCTAAAAATAGACCTAAACTCCTGAGGGAATGCGAGTTCACGCAAAGCCTGCTCAAGGACATTATAATTTTGGGATTGATTTATAAGATATTTGTAGTATAAGAATGGATCGATTTGTCCACTCAATAGAATTTTTGCAAATTCTTTGCGCTCTGCTGATCTATGGTTATCTGCTGTTAGTTTCTTTAAGTTCAATGTTCATCTCCAATTCAGTTCTCGCACATATATGTGCGAATCATATTAACTTCTCATAGTATATATGATTCCTACAGCCACTCTGAATTTGCTGGTACATATGACTTAATTTTCATACGTAACGTCTTATCTAGTTTATCAGCGGGTGTAACTTCTTTGCTTTTTCTCTTAACATAAAAATAATTTGCGTCTTTAACGTACATGCCGCCTTTGCCAGATTTGACAACTGCGCTATCTACACCAACTTTGTTGAATGCAAATACGATGTCACCGTCCATATACTTCTTCAGTGTCTTACCCATACTAACGATATCAAGCATGGTCTGAGATGCTCCACGATGAGTGTTGACTAAGATTTCTGTAGGCACTGTACGGCTACGTCTTAAGTTCTGTGCTTTTGCGACTTCGATATCATTAACTACCCATACGATATGGATGTTCTCTTTTGCATATCCTAGTGCTTGGGCTTGACTCGAAATGTTTTGAAGTTTGCGTAAGTCTTTGAGTGTTACATCAAATATTAGATTTGGCTTACGATCTGGATCTGCAAGTAGAATGCCTCTATACAGTGATTTCTTTACACGATTGTCTAGGTCTAAGTAGTCGCCAACAATCTGGTGCATCTTAGCAACGTTCTCTGGCTTCTTAAGATCAGCACCAATCTTCTGAATGTCTAGTCCAAGTTCTTTCTTAATACGTGCTTGAATAGCAGGAGATGCGGCTGCCGCTCCCTTGAGTTCATCTACATCAAATGTCTTACCTTCGATACCAACTAACTTGCTCTTAATGAATCCTTTTCCTGATCCAGCCCCGCCTGCCATGATGACAATATTGCCGAATTTAGGATAGGCTTGACCGCCAAAAGTGATAAGTTTTTCAAGAAGAACATCGTATTGCTCAGAGAGGTATTCTTCTCTTAAGATGTTATCCAAGTATGTTGAGAACCCACGCATTGTTTATATACCCTTGTTATTGTGTACTTCTCTTATTTATAAAAAATGTGAGACTCGATTCTGCTTGTTTTAGTGTATGATTTAGACCAATATGGGTTAACATAAGACGCATGATACATCAAGGCGCCTCCCGTAATGTCACGCTCAGTGCCGTAGTTACTCATAACCCATTCAGCATGTGTTTTAGCTTCTAAGAATTTAACTGTATCACGAGGAGTATCATTCTTGCCATCACAGTACCAAGAGAACTGGCACTTATTACGAATAGGATTGCCCTTACTGTTTACATGAGACTGATAAACGACATCACATATAGTATCTGGGTACTTGTCGCTGTAGACACGATTCATTGTAACCATGCCTACTGCTTCTTGACCTAAAGCGGAATCACTTCTTGCTTCATGATATATGTTAAGTGCCATACACTGCAACTGTTCCTGGTATTGCATATCCGCTATCTCAGCTTCTATTTGAGCATTAAGTTGTGCCCTATCTTGTTCCATTGCTCTTAGTTCTTGAACAGTAAGAACAGTAGCACTTAGAACCAGTATTAGTGACAATGATCCCGATACAATCGTTGATAGTTTCATTACCTGACCTCATAGATTTTTATATTTCATTTATAAAGTCATTATACACCATATCGTAGATATGTCAAGTCTTTTTTTCACCAAATAGTGCTTTATTTAGTAGTTGGACGATACACTCCATCCCACTTTTTGGGCAATACTCTAGTCTTCATCTCTTCGCATCGATCAATCCATACGTCATAGTATCCATCCATAGTACCTAAAAAGCATCCTTTTAATTCATTACAGAACTTAATCGCCATATCAAATTTCTGCATTCTATACAAATCTAGCATCTTTTCGTGCTGTTTGGTTTCAAATACGTATGCAGAGTTTTCATTCCACCAAGAGTGTTCTCCTAGAACAGTGAAAATTCGTACACCTTCGTTTTTACCTTTTACTGCAATACAGTCTAGTTCTAGTGTGGCAAATACATCATCGATTTCCTTTGCCGTCTCTTCTCCAATAATAGTCTTCACGCCATATCCTTTCGTTTGTCCTTCAAGTCTGGCTGCCAAATTCACTGCATCTCCTAAAACAGAGTAGTCGAACCTTTGCTCAGACCCCATATTACCAACAACGACTGCGCCGCTGTTGATCCCTACGCCTATATTAATTGGTAACAAACCGTCACTCTCCAACTCAGCATTTAGGACTTCTAATGCTTCGTACATCTGCACGGACGTTAGACACGCTTTTCTTTCTTGCTCTTCTACATCAAGAGGAGCATTCCAGAAAGCCATGATACAATCGCCCATGTACTTGTCAATGGTGCCTTCATTCTCCATAATGATGTTAGTCATTGGAGTCAGGAATCTATTCACAAGTTCTGTCAGACCCTGTGGATCTGTCTTATATTGCTCTGAGATGGGCGTAAAGCCACGTATATCACAGAACAAGAATGTCATATGTTTTGTCTCTCCACCGAGTTTCAGTAACTCTGGATTCTTCTGTAGTTTTTCTACCATCGGTGCTGATAGATACGTGCCAAACTGCTTCTTAATACGCATCTTAGCAAAGTATTCTTGACCATACTTCACACCGTACACGTGGGCGAACACCAGCATCGCCATAGCGCCTTGCATCATAATGATGTATAATTCTGCATAATTGTTGAACCAATATATAGGAAAATAGATCGATGCTCCAATCAAAATGAGTGGTGGTATCCAACCGAGTCTAACATAACTCAGTCCTATAATCAATAGTCCTAGACCTAGAATTGTCGCTAATTTAGCAAATTCAGAAAGAGGAGGAGATACGATATTATATTGGTTCTTAACTGAGGTAAATGCTCTAGCAGTGACATCATGCCCATATGCGGCACCTGAAGCAGTTGGAACGGGGTTTGAGATGCCATCTGCGGTTACACCAATAAACACTGTAGCACCGTTTAGATCGTTAAATTCGTCGGTCAGATCATATCGTGCAAAATCGTAATTTGGGTTGATCCAGATTCTACTTGAGGAATCCGTATTGATAGTTGGAAATCCTTTTACTCGTACTGCCTGTACTCCGAAATCGTTGCTCTTAACTTGAAACGTGTTAGACCCAGTGTACGCTTTAAAAATCTCTAGGATGATTGACGGGTAAAGACTATCTTGTACACCAGCAATCATAGGCAATCGTCTGACTACTCCATCGATCTCAGGCAGAGTATTTGCAATTCCTATGCCAGTTGCCTGCATCTCATACTTCTCAATGTTAGCGGCTATGCCAGGATAATTGTAAATATAATCCAGAGCATCACCACCAACTTGTACGATAGCTGTACTGTATGCGGATCTGTTTTGAGCCTTATTGCTAGGGAAGTGAGATAGAATGACACCCTGTGGTAACATGAGAGTAAAGCCGTCATCTTGACCTGTGCGATCTTCTTCTGGAAACGATAGATTAAATACGATAACACCTGCATTCGCTTGACGCAATCTGAGGATTAAATCCCCATAGATGTTTCTTGGTAGTGGGTATTGTCCATGAACTTCTAAAGTCTTTTCAGAGATGTCGACCAGCACGACATCATCGATAAATTCCTTTTCCTTTACGATTAGTTGATCACTGATTCTTAAATCAATGCTCTGAAGTATGGCAGGATTTAATAGAGTTAGCCACGTTAGAAATAACGTAGTTAGAATAGCAAATAATGGCGAAAGCAGTCTCTTCATCTCGAACCTCTCAAGTCGTTACATTCTATTTATCAATTTTTATATTAGGTTTCCAATTTTTGTTATATTCAAATACTAGTCGTCTCAAAGGTCTATGTAATTTAGATCCGTTTTCTAGTCTTAGTGTTTCTACTTTTCCCGTGTTAATCCATTCGGAATTCCAACAAACGACTGGTGAACGTTTTTTATAACTTTTAGTCATTTTGATATATCGTTAGGTTGCAACCACCTGTGGCATTACATGTGCCATTCACGCCAGATCCGTCTGTCATGGTATGTGGTAAAGTGTATGTTTTATTAGATGCTCCTGCTTGATTTAGTTCGAAGTTCCAAGGCTCTGATCC
>Ga0070747_1001125_pt1 | contig 13273 bp, 10 predicted proteins | sample VirMetDEL_Mar_31_FD_77321 | JGI IMG/M metagenome (GOLD analysis project Ga0070747, IMG submission 77321) | Aqueous microbial communities from the Delaware River and Bay under freshwater to marine salinity gradient to study organic matter... | ecosystem: Environmental > Aquatic > Marine > Coastal...
ATCTGGAAGTTACTAGACAAAGATATAACGAATGAGTTATCTAAGTAAGGAGACATAAATGACTTGGAGAATTGATCCGAAAACCCTCAAGAACAAAGCTAGCGAACATAAAACGTTTGCTATCTTACTAGGCATTGTAGTAGTAGCATTACTAGCACGATGGCTGGGGGCGTAAAGTCTAAGAGGAAAAAAAAAGAACCCGGTGGTCTTGTTCAAATGGATAAGACTGCCGAACTTTACAAGGATTTAAAAAAAAAGTCCAGACCATTTTGGAGAAATGACTGGAAAAAATAAAAGGAAATTATAATGACAGAAGAACAGCATAACAAAGCATACTCATTAGTCGATATGACTAACACATGTATACACGTACTAGAGCAAGAGACTGTATCAGATGAAATAAAATCTGCAGCAGAAGACGCTCTAAGAAGTTTAATTAAAAGCATGGCTATCTTAGGATATAACATGGTATCAGGAGATCAACATGCAAACCATGGTTAAAGCAACCTTTACTATAATAGATGACAGTGAGAAAGCAAAGAGAACAGAAGTAATCGAGATGGTATACCCTATGAATGAAGAAGGAAACTTTCTGAAATCATTAATAGACTACCTAGAAGATGACGAAGAGACTCAAGAAGGTTCAACCATATTAACATCAGGACATTGACATGGCAGAGAAAGATAAAAGAAGTTACAACATTCTAGCTATGGAAGGTATAACAGACCAGGAATATGTAGATAATTTTGGTGTGCCACAAGAGTTGGCTTATACTAAAGGAATAAACAAGTGGCTAATAGAAGATACTTATAACAAAAACGTAGAAGCAGAACACAGAAAAGCAATTAAACAAGGAAGAACAGAAGAAGAAGCAATGATGTTTGCAAAAGAAGTAGCAGACAAAGGACGTAAAGACGCTTGGCGTTCATTAAGTAAAGCACAAAAAGCTAGAGGATATTAAAAAAGAAAACCCCCAACAGATTCCATTAAGGATTCTGTTGGGGGTTTTTTTGTTATTTAGATTTCCAAACCATAGCATCTAAGTTAGCATTGCCTTTATAGTTTTTAATCTGATTATCAAGAGTATCAGTAGAATAAAAGAACTGTTTGTAATGCTGTTTGTTTCTTGCAAACTGTTGCTTAGCATCATAAAAAGCACCTTCACCTTTAAAGTATTTGTTAAAGTACCACTGTGTACCTCTAACTTTTTTACCTTTGACAGTCTTGTCTGGTGTCTTCCAATCAAAAGCTTGGGCTTCACGAATAACTCTACCTTTAGAAGTAACTGCTTTGTTATACTTTGGGTCCCAAGAAGAAGGTCCACCATCTTCTAATGATTCTTCTCTAGCTTCTGGTTTTAATCTACGTCTATAACGATAATGATTACGAAGTTTATTCCATTGAGTATCAGACATATCTCCCTGACCTTTTATAATAACAGGATGATTTTCAAAATTTTCATCTAGAATCTTTTCACCGTTTGAATCTAACTCAAAAGATAAAGCTGTATATAAAGCATGCATATGACTTTTGTTAGGATCGGTGTTCATATCTCTAAACACATTGTTTAACATTTCAGCATACTCTTCAGCTTCTTTAGGCGTAACTAATAAACCATCAAAGATATGTAAAGATGTATTACCATAAGGTAATGATGATTCATCCATTGCATCATTCTTGTCAGCCTTTCTTTTACCAAGCTTAGCTTCATGCATATTATAAATAGCCCTTTGCATATTGGTATTATCATTGGCATGAGTTAACATTACTGCCATCTGTGTTGCAGCTTTAAATATTCTTATGCTGTTACCAACATTCGAGAGGTCTGGTATATCTCTGCCAGCTCTAGAATCCCATCTCTTATTCATGTGTTGTACTTGAACAATAGATGCTGTTTCTCCATCTGGTAAAGTCCATTTCTGCTGTCTCTTATCTCCCGGGTCTTTACTTATCCAATACTCCATATCACCTATCGGAATTAAATGACCATCCATTGTTGGTATAAACAATTCAAAACCTTGGTTCACTGCTTCAGCACCCATTGCAGACAAAGCGTTTGCAAATGTTTTAATCTGATTAAAGTTAGTATTAACAGCTTGAGACATCATTACACCAAGAGGTTCAATAAAATCTCTATCAACATCAATGCCTGCATCTGTTAATTTTTGTTGAAAACCAGCACCGTTTTCTCTCAGCATTCCGTCAATGTAAGACCTAACTTCTTCAATATGTCTTGCATCACCAGCACCATAAGCAAAAATCATCACAGGTTTTTTAGTAAAAGCCCTGCCAAATTCACTCTGACCAAACATATCTAATGCCATAGTGAACTTTGCTAGACCACCATTGTCTTGTGCATCTTGCATTATAACTTTAAACTTCTCACTTGCACCTTCTAACAACATGCCCGGAAATGTAACTAAGTCACCAGACTCAGTAACTCCAGCTCTAATGTTAGCAAAATCTTTTAATAAAGAATTGTTAACACTGTTGTAAGCATCAAGATAAACACTTAACGCACCCGGTTCTAAATCATATTTGCTTTCAAGCTCACGTATTTTCTCAGGATCATTCTGAATCTTTTCAAACTCATCATAATATTTATTCCATGTAGCGTAATCTTCTTCACCAAATATAAGAGCACGACTTCCAGAAACCAAGTCGCCTGATTGTGCAGCTGCATGGGCAAGACCGTTAGTCTTACCATCAATCTCTGTAAAGAAATTAGAAGTATATGTAGGATTGTTTCCATCCATATGTTTCTTTAGCTTAACACCCTCAAGTATTGCAGCAACCGAAGCAAAGCCTTCTTCTTTTCCAGCTTCTCTAAGTATGCCTTTCAAGTCTTGATTAGCGTCTAGCTGCGTCCACCTATTAATAGCTGCGTCATATTCTAAAGCTGCTTCAATAGGATTCTTCATATCCATACCATAACGTTTCATAATACCAGCTTTGATTTGAATAACATCTTTCTTGTTTTTAAGATTGTAAGTAGCAGGTACGCCAGCAGCAATCAAAGACCTTGCAAATTTATTATGCTGGTAATTACCAACAGTTTGATCTACGTTAAGTCTCCAGTTCTTTCCATACTTATATGTGTAATAAAAAACTTTATCTAAGTTTGTTGTAGCAAACTCAATTGTGTTTATAAATTGCTGGTCTTTAACCTTATCACTAAAGTCCATTTGTTGTGCTGCATCTTCAATACTTCTACCATCGTTCTTGGTATAGATTTTTTCTGTTGCACCCTCATAAATTAAATGAGGAGACTCTTTATGATAAAACCTTCCTTGCCTGTCAGTAACATAAACAAAACCGGGTCTGCTTTGAAAGCTACCTTTTTGTCCATTGCCATTACCTTTTGAATTAAAAAAGTTAGCACCATCTAAATCATCTAAGATAGTAGAACGCTCTGTACCCTGCGACATTGCTTCACGCTGCAACTCGTTTTGATACTCAGTATAAACCCTGTCCCAAAACTGTTGAGACTCACGATGAATACGCACAGGAGTATTATCAGCTTGCTGTTTATGCTTGGCTGCGATAGCTGTATCACCGAAAGGAATTGTGTACTCGTAATCATCAACACGCACGCCAATCAATTTTTCAATAGCAGTCTTATCTGTTAGCAAAGTACCGTACCTAACATTTCTTTGTGACTTAGGCATAACAACTTCAAACAAACCTTTCATATCTTGAGCTAATGCCAAGCCTTCTTTAGTAAAAGTATGTCCTATTAATGTAATAGGCACTCCACTTTTGACAGTCTTAACTTCTACTTTTCTAAACAACTGGTCTTTCTTAGCTTGGTTCTTGTCAAAAGTTTTAAACACTATGTCCATTGCCATAGCACCCATAGCTTCTTGTTGTTCAGCAGTAGTCTTTCCAAAGCCCATGTTATTTAAAATAGTACCACCTATTTGTTTTTGATCGGCAGCTCCTGACATTAATGTAGAATCATATCTTTTAATAGCAGCTTCAGTAGATTCGTTTTCAACTGAATCTGGTGCGTCTTGTGTATTAGGGTCTGACTTTTTATTCTCATATCTATATACATTTTGCAACGCATGGTCCATTACAGCTAACATCATAATATCTGAGTAAGCTTGTGCAGCTGTTTCTGATTGCTCTTCTAACGCAGCATGTGTATGTATAAAAAGATTAATCATATCATTAATAGATTCACCTTTAAACTCATCGTATCTGTTGCCTGTTATTTTTTCAGCAAACCTTGAAGCAGCCATAGGAGAGCGATTAACTGACGCAGCATGCACACTTCTAACAAAAGCACTTAATGTTTTTTGTGTCTTTGCTGCCATCTCTGATGCACGTATAACTGTTTCGTCTTCTCTTGGAAATCCTGTTTGACCTATTAAAGATTGAGTAGTATCTAAGTTACCCATCTGATTCCAAGCTTGAATAGCGTCAGCCTCTGAGACACCTTCTGCCATTTCTTTTTTGACATAAGCATTCATGTTGCCTCTAAACTTTTGTGCAACAGGATTGTCTTTAATCTTTGTGCCTACACCTGCAACCTGTTGAACAAACTTAGGTTGTACCCATGGTGTCCATGTTTTATAGTTGTTGTTAGTATTGTCTTTTAAATTATTGCCATTAACATCATATGCGTAATACTTATCATTACTCATAGTGCCAGTAGACAATCCTAAAAATCTACCAAAGGCTTCATACAATCTAGGGTTTGATGCAACTTCTTCAGGGTCAACTCTTGCTTGACTAGCAAATGCCTCAAGCAATCGTGCTTCTTCATCAAAGTCTAAGTTAGGGTCTTCCCCCATCTTAGAGTTATCAAACCTAGGGTTAGCTAACATAGCATCAGCATAAGTTTGCGCTTGACCAATGATTGCAGCATCAGACTTAGCTAATGTAGCATCACCCTGTGCTCTAGCTTGACTTTGGTTATACACTGACGATGTACCTCTACCAGTGCTAGCCATAGAATTTAAAGCAGCTACACTTGAATCGTATGCAGAATCAACAGCCTGATAATTTTGATCTAACTGAGCTCTTGTATCTGCAACTGATTGCCCTGTTTCTTTTTTACCTTTAGGTTTTTGTGTAACAGGATCAGTTTGTAATGCAGCCGTCCCTTCTAAAATACTTTTTAAAAGGGGATTGTTTGACGCATCAACAAGGCTTCTTCCACCCATTTGGCTAGTGGTTTGTAGATTTAGAGCCATGTGGTCTCTCCTATATTATAAAAATGGTACTGTTTTTCTAAGAGCTTCATCTATATTTATATCTCCTCTTCCTAAATTGTAATCTTTCCAGTTCTTATTTTTACCTAAGAAAGGTATTTCTTTTGAAAGATACATATTTCTTCTATCTAAATCACCCTCTATCTGTGACATAAATATCTTAGCTAACTGCTCACCATGTGCATATGTTGGACCAAGAAACTCTCTGATTGCATGACCACCTTTGCGTGCTCCGTAATCCATTGAAGACTCCCAAGGCTTCTTGCTGTCATCATATATAGGACTAACAGCTGACAATAGTTTCTCAGGTGTACCAAGTAATCCTGACGAGGCAACACCTCTTTGTAAGAAACCTTTCTGCGAAAGCCATCCCGGTCTTCCACCATATCTCCATTCGTCTTTCATAGCTTGACTCAAAAACCCTGCAACAATCATAGTCGCAGCAATAGCAACTGTAGAATATTTTGCTGTTGGGTCTTGTGATTTAATCCTCTTCCAAATCTTTGGAAGTATAGACGCAGTAAACACAGACATAAAACCATTATACTGAGTAAACAAACGATAGTATGGATTAGAATAAAACAAAGGTCTGTTCATTGCATCTGGATGAGCAATAGCATTATCAACCCAAGTCATTCTAGCAATGTCCATATCATCTATAAACGATGGGTCTATTTGTAATATTCTATCGTAAAGCGTTTGCGTGTCATGACCTTCATTTAAAGTCAATCTTGCAGCATCAACTAATGGCTTGTATCTTCTAGCTAAAACATCAGGATCAATATTTAAATCCCTTAATCTTTCGAACGCATCATGAAACAAACCTGTGTTTCTGTTATGATGTCCCGGTGGAAACATGGCAACTATTTCTAAGTCACCAAAGATAGCATCATTAGCTAATGCTAAACGTGCAACCCTAGTAGTATCTGTATATATTTTAAGAAGGTTAGCTCTAAAAAATGTGCTCATTGCAAACTCTTTAATCTTTGATGCTTTATAAACACCTTCATCAATACCTACTTGACCAATAGCACCGTGAGTAGATGTACCATAACCATACCTATAAAAATCTGCCAGATTCCTGGTGTATTGTTCTCTTGTCAAACCAACTGATGGATTAATATAAGAGTAACCATCCTTGCCTTCTGTAACATATTTTCTAGCAAAGTCATTAACACCCATTTGAAAAAGCTCCATAAGCTTTTTATCTTTTGTCGCACCCAATAAAACTAGTGCTGCCTCTGGCAGAGAAGCTAAAGCTGACAAATCAAGATGAGAAAAAGTATTGAAGAAAGTAATATGTCCAATCATTCTTTCCGCTCTCTTGCTATCCATCCTTCTGTAATCACCACGAGATGCAGCAATACTATCAGTAAAATGTGTAAGCATTCTTGGGTCCCAACCTTCTCCCATTTCATCTTTCAACATCAACATTAGTTTCTTGTATCGTATTCCTTTTTGACCAAGAATTCTATTGTCAACTGCATAGTTAACTTGTTCTTGTATAGCTTCTCTAAATCGTTGAAACGGATCGTTTTCTAAAAACTTAGAATCTTCGCCAAATATTTTGTACAACTGATCTTTAGATTGTTTAACAGAACGTGCTGGATAATTTAAAAAACCGAGCTCTCTAAGAGTAGACTTATCATAATGCATAGGACCACTCTCAAGAAACTCATAAAACTCTTCTGCTTCTTGTTGTGTCCAATCAGAATTTGTAAGTCTTTCTATAAAGCCATCTTTATCTTTAACAACTTCAGACAACTTAAGCTTTGCACTGTCTTGAAAGTAAAAAGGTTTTCTTTGAACTTCAGCTGTATCGCCTAACAACTTGTTAATTTCAGTAAGTACATTATCTGTAAGACCTGTATTACTACCTTCAATTTGACCACCAATTCTCTCAACCATTACATCTAATTGGCTAGCTATTTGATTGTACTCTGGATTCGTTGGCTTACCCTCTCGTTTTGCTTGAAGATAATCCATAAATATTTTAGTAGCTTCTGTATCTGTTTTACCACCAACACCTACACCAAGCAAAGTATTTAAGTCTGCTTTAAACTGAGCAACATCGTGCAACAACTTTTGTTGAAGCAATCTTTTTGTATTGCCAAGGTCAAGTCCCTGCATCCAAGCTGAATTGCTCATGCCAAACTGTGTAAGAATAATAGCCAAAAGTTCTTTAGCTCTTTCCGGATTCTTAGCATGTTTTTCAATAGCTTTAATAGCTCTCTTTTCCCAGAACGAACCTACTTTGCTAGTAAATCTGTTAGGAAATTCTTTAAGGTTTTGCCATAAAGTTTTTTCACCACCTCTGCCTGTTGATAAATCTTGCTTGTGACCAGTATTATAATCTTCTTCAAACTCTTTTTGTACATCTCTGTTATCACCTTCAAAACTATAAACCTCTGGTGCATCAGGGTCAGCCTCTTCTTTAACAATAGGATTTCCATCAGCATCAAGAATAATTGAAACCTTTTCAGCATCTGAAGTTCCAAGCATAGCGTCTGCTCTTTCTAAAGACTTACCACCAATCCAGTTCTTGCTTTTTTCAACAGGGCTAACATCTCTTTTTAATCTATTAAACCCAGCTATCTCTCCGTATGTAGTTGTTGTTCCAGCAATACCTCCACCCAGAACAAAACCTCCTGCTGTTGCGTTTATTGCGATGCGTTGCCACTCGTCAAAATCAAAGTCAGGTCTTATGCTACTGTCTGTTCCAAAATGCCCAGCTAAATAACCTGTAGACTCTTGCATAAATTCTGTACCGCCCTCTACACCCATACCTTTTGCAGTTCTCTTGCCAACAGCTTTAGCTAACAAAGATTTGTTAAGCTGCATATCTGCCATAACTGCTATATCTTTTAGAGCCAATGCTTTAAGATTGCCCATCTGGTCTGTCACTAATTTTGTGGCTGCTTCTTCTGAGATACCTTCTTTCTTAGCGTACTCTTTAGCAATAATCTTAATACCATCTTCTCTCAGTGCTGTTGATGCACCCATGATACCTCTAAGACCTAGCATATCTAATGCTGCCATAACAACACCAGCAGATAAAGCAAGACCAGCATTCTTTTGATCCATGCCTCCTTGCATATTGCCATAAGCCTCACCAGCATAAACCCATACTGCTGGAGCAAAAGCCATTGTCATACCAACACCAAACGCACCCGGTCCAAGTATAGGAGAAGTTGCAGCTACAACACCGCCCACTGCTCTAGTACCTATAAGTCCAAGCATGTATGGTAATGCAACTCCAGAAATACCAGCAACCCAACTTCCAAAACTCTTTGCGTCAGTTACATCTGTTATATCATTACTAAAAATAGGTCGCTTAGAGTTCTCATAGTCAGCTTCTCTTGAGCGTATTGCACCCCAATCATATAAATCTTGATTGTCTAACATGTCACCAAACATAGACACAGCTTCTACTGCTGATTGTTTAATAGAACCCCAACCAACTGCCCAGCCTGTTCTAAAATTACTGTTAGCAATGTTGTCTAAGTCTCTATCTTCATGTCTATACTGTACATCATGTTGATAAAAAGGGCTGTAACTCTCACCAAAAAAAGAATTGTATTGAGCAAGTTCTGCTTCATCAGTAGCAAGCTGTTTAAAACCACCCATGGTTTCATTCATGTATGTAGTCTGTTTGTCTCTAGCTTTTTGCCAAATATCATCTTGCTCGCCTTGGACTTCTGCTCTAAAAGCTCTAGCAAAAACTCCCATGTCAGCAAGCTCTTGTGTCTCTTCATCTTTAGGTCTAGCTAAACCTTCATAATAAAGTTTATTAGAAAAAGACTCACCGTACTCGTCTTGTCTACCACCTAAGTCACGACCATAATACCCTTCTTCACCAGTGCGATATGTACCAGTGTAACCAGAGTCATTGGCAAGACCAGCATAAAGCTTAGTATAAAACTCACCACCCCAGTCTCCGGGAACAAAGCCATCTTTTTTCATATGGTCAACTTCAGGAGCATTAAGGTTGTCATACCTTATATCTCCAGCAGAATCTCTTACAGTATCTGCATCAAGATCAAACACCGTTGGCATTTTTTCTTGTAGCATTTGCATGTAAGTTTTTTCTTCAGCCATTGTAGACTCCTATTTTTTTGGTGTTACGATAATACCTTCTTTAGCTAAATATTGAATAGCGTAATCTGACCTCCATTCATTAGATTTTCCTTTAGCTGCTGGGTCATACTTTGTGCCTATTGTATCTGTAGGTTCTACATGTCTAGTAACATACCAAATGAAACCACCAATACCTTGTTCGTTAGCTCGTCTAACCATATCTTTATGTGCATCTGGTTCAGACTTTTGCCAATCATAATAATCTTTAGCCATTAAAGCTAATGTACCTCGCTCATTAAAACCTGCAGAATAATCTTCAATCTTTGTGTAAGCTGCATTAGTTGCTTCCATGCCTGCACCAAAATCAATCTTGTCAGTATCAATACCCATTTGTTGTAAATCATATAAACTTGGATTAGTATCTTCCATGTTCAGAATACTTTCACCTTCAAGCTGTGTTTTAATAAACGCATCTTGCATATAATTTGCAAAAGCTGGCACACCTTGTCCAAAGTTATTACCATTTAATTTATCTGATAACCATTTTTGAAACTGTGTATCAAACGCAACTCTTTGATCGTTGTTATTTTTTAAATCCCAAACAACATCTGGTTGAGCTGTCTTAACAAATTGTAAAGCACGGTCATATTGTGCACCAAAATTAAAAACACCAAGCGTTTTCTTTTGATCTTCAGTAAGAATGCTTTCGTAATGAGAAGCTTGTCCGCTTATATAATTTTGATTGTTTCCAGCTCTAGCTTTAATTTCTGCTTCAAGTTCTTCAGCTGCTTTGACTCCTAATTCAGCCCGTGTCTTTGCCATATCATAAGCAAAGTCTCTTGCTTTTCTACGGTCAGATTCAGCATTTGCTCTGCCTTCTTTAGCAATAGTCTTAGCTAGCTCTGCTGCTGTTTCAGCTTCTGCCTTTGCAGCTTCAGCTTCTGCTGTGTAATCATCGGCAACCACACCAAAACCTGTATTCATTGCTGTAGTAAAGTCATCACCAAATAACATAGCAATCATGCCAATAGCCATAGCTTTTCTGAATCTACTATCTACTGACGGAGAGTTCTTAAGGCTAAGTAAATAATTCTCAGCTTCTTTAATTGCTGTTTCATCTGTAACTGTGTCTGCCCATGATGCAAACTCGTTAAGTACTTCAATTGCTTTTGGGTCTGTGTCTTTAATTTCTTGTACAACTGCTGTTAAATCAATACCCTTATCGCCAGCCCAAGGCAAATCATTGAAGTTTTTTTCTAGCTCTTTTTCTTCTTCTTTAATTTTTTCTTCAGTAATTTCTTTAGCTGCTTCAGGATGTAATGTAGTAAACAAAGGATTGTCTTCATCAAAAACATCAGACCTTAAAGGGCTGTCTACAATTACACCATCTTCATTGCGATATCTGTCAAATGTTTCTGATATAAAAGAACCCGGTACTGAATCAGAATGCAAAGTAGAACCATCAAAACCCGGTGTAGTATAATCTTTATCTTTATGCGGGTCTTCAATTACTGGCATATCTAATTCGCCTTCAACAACCTTCTCATATAAATCAGGACGTGAGTTGTATAACTCCATCATCCTTTGGTTATTAATGCTCTCAATTATAGATGACTGTGCGTTAGCTCTATCTTCGTCAGTAATTGCTAAAGTTCCTTGATCGTTTAAATTTTCAGAACCAGACTGCTCTACATCTATTCCAGTTCCAAATACATCAGGCTCAATACTTTCAGTTGGTGGGCGACTTAACCATCTAGACGCTTGACCAGTGCCAAGATACTCATCTTCTGTTAAATACCTTCCATTAGGTAGAGGACCATAAGGTCTAGTTGCAGTAGGTCCCATAAATCCAGCTCGTGCAGGACCACCCCATCTACCACTAGATGAACCACCGCTACCATATACAAGATTATCATCTTCCTCTGGCGGAGTAGCAATAGATGGAAACGTAACTTCATCATTACCTAGTATTGGCGTGTCATAACTTTCATTATCTAACAAACTTGATGGAGTTTTCTTAACTAATTTAGTTTCAGAACCATCCTCATCTATATTTGTTTCAGTAAGAGTTTCGCCACTGTCGTCAAAAACTTGTGACAATGAATACTTAGCTTTTCTAGTAGGACTACCTGTACCACCTTCACTATAATTACGAAAATTAGTTGCTTGGTTTTGATATCTTTTTTCCGCCATCTGTCTATCAAATATTTCTTTTGCTGTAGCCATTGCTATCTCCTATACTCTAACGAAAGAATTAATTAATGACTCCATTGTGCCGGGTTCATCCATTTGTTGTCCAATCTTAATTTGGTCAATCTCATTAAGATTGCTTTGATATTCTTTTTCACGCTGATGACCAGAATGTTCTCTGCCAAAAGCTTCAAACTCATAGTTGTCTTGGTTCCATTGAGATGAACCTTCCCACTCAAGCTCTTCTTTTTTTAACTGTTCATTTCTAACCATAAGCTGTGAAATTCTTTTTTGATCGTCACCTTGTCCAGCTTGATCTATCATAGAGCCTAAAGCAGAAGCCATCTTATCACCTAAACCTTTCTTTTTCTTTTCTGGTTTAATAGCTCCCGGTGCTCCAAGTGGAGACATTCTGCCCCTAGCTTGCACACTATTGTATAACGGTGCGAATAAATTTGCCATTATCTTCCTCCTATGACAAGACGCCTTTGTCCAGAACTATTAGGAACGCCATAATTTTTACTAGGATTGCTGCCAAATTGGTTACGTGTGTTATAACCACCATAAGTAAGTGGACCTCTAGCTTTTTGTGAACCATATACATATGGATTAGTATCGGCTCTCGTACCAGCCCTTGACATATTTACACCACCAGTTGGACGTTCATCTTGACCTGTATATCCATATATTGGATTGCCATTAGCATCTGTGCCTACTCTAACATTGGCGTAAGTATCTGCCATAGCAGATTCATATTGTGCTCTTGTATATCCTTGTGGTCCACCTAATGAAAAACCAAAACCACCACCGCCACCTCCAGACATAGGTTCACCCATTGGGTTAGACGCTTCTAAAGGATTGTATCCAATTCTTTCCACTTGTGACTCAGCTATACCAAACATTCCTAATGGTCCCATTGTTCTTGATTGCATTATTTACCTCCTTGGTCTGACTCTGTTCTCGTTTTCTTAGACGCAATATTAGAAAACATTTCACCTAATTGTGTTAGTCCAGTATAACCAGCATCATTAACATTTTGTTGTTGTTGTTGTTGAGCTTGACCAATCTGTGCCATTTGCCCAGCACCTGTGCCTTGTGCTTGTAATGCTGCTTGTGTATTTGCAACATCCATTTGTTGTCTTTGCATGTCTATTTGACCAAACGATGCTGCTAAATCATTAGCTATCGATTGATTATTTATAAACTGCCGAGAGCCACCAATGCCTCCCATACGTCCAGCTGCAGCAGCATTCAAACCTAAAGCTTGTAACGCTTCATTCTTGGCTTGCTGTCTCATACCAGACAAATCAGTCTGACCAGCCATGCCTGCAAGCTGACCTTCAAGACCTATCTGTGCTTGACCTGCAGCCAAACCAGCAGCTTGTGCATCTGTCTGTGCTTGTGTAAACCCAGCAACATTACGCAGCTGTCCAGTATCGTAAAGATTCTGAGCATCATCTAATATCTTTTTGGCTTGATCTTTATAATCATCTGCATAAGATGTTATTGATGTCATTGTACTATTCGCCATTGGCTTTCTCCTTGATTAACTTGCGCATCGTTGTATACCTTTCAGTCCAACCTGCTTTCTCTAATTGTTTTACAAACCCTTTGCGACCTGTTAGTTCTAACATGTCAATAGGTTGGTCTTTCATTTCTTGTTCAAACATAGCTGACCACTCTGTTAAATCTCCATCAGTATCACCAGCTAATGTAATTATGTGTAGAGCCACAAATCCTTCGTATTGGACGACTCTTGTTGAACCTAGTGCTACCCCCTTACCAT
>Ga0070747_1001128_pt1 | contig 13237 bp, 16 predicted proteins | sample VirMetDEL_Mar_31_FD_77321 | JGI IMG/M metagenome (GOLD analysis project Ga0070747, IMG submission 77321) | Aqueous microbial communities from the Delaware River and Bay under freshwater to marine salinity gradient to study organic matter... | ecosystem: Environmental > Aquatic > Marine > Coastal...
ACAAAGGCTTGTTTAATTGGTGGGCTTACGATGGTGTAGATTGGCCTATGGAAATTTTTAGTGGTTTGTTGCGTAGGCTCACCTATACCGAATGGGTAAAATCCGATGTCGTAATGAAGGCAGGAGGGCAATTAGAAACGGCTTGGTCAGGTTACGGTTATATTCTTCAAAACGAGTATGAAGAGTGGTTCCACGACCACATCCAAATAGGAATGCCTGAACCGACAGGCGACTACATTCAAGCCAGCCAATACAATGCTCCTGTTTATGCCATTCCAATTCACTACTCTATTGGTGCTTTGAAAGAATGGATTGATAATTTACCCCTGATATATGAAAAAGCAGCGGAAAAATTCTTTGAAAAAGGTATCAACGCACCTCTTGACGGTGTATTCACCTTTGAGTGGATTTTCAGTTCTTTAATGACGGCACTTGCCGAAACAGCCGACGAAGATAATCTTGAATACGGTATAAGTAGGAAGTGGAGCCGAACTTATCTTGAAAATCCTAACGGAACTTACAGGAGTTTTGAAAACTACGAATTAAACCGACCTTTCCGAATACTTGCTTTCGTATCACCACCCGATTCTACTTCTAAAAATATCGCTTATCTTGTTAATCGTAACAATAGTTCTAAAGAGTGGTGGCACGATGCAATCGTTTCTGAAGATAAATTAACCGTGACTTGGAAGATTCTTGTTACTCCCACACCTCGTCATTATGCAGAATCACAACTGTCGTTACCCCGTGTTCCTTACGACATAATGATGGAGGGAGCCTCATGACCCGTGAATGGCTTTTCCACAACAAAGGCTTATTCAATTGGTGGTTCGAGGATAAGTGGGGTGAAGCGGTTCGCACAGGCTTAAAAGACCGCTTACGCTATACAGGGTGGGTGAGTAATTTTATGGGAACGCATAAACCTAAAGAAAATCAACTCGGAATAAATCGTGTAACCCCTCTCGGTAAAGGCACGACTCCAAACCCTTTCGGAACGCTATGGGATTCGGGAGATGCAGTAAAAGAAAACAAATTCATAAAACAATATATTGAGTGGTTCCTTGAAAATGTTAGCATCAGCCCTGCTCGGAAAACAGGAAAATACAATCAAGCGTCAAGTTTCGACGCTCCGATTTACGAAATTACTGTTAGTTTGGATTACGCTTATGGTGCTTGGGCGAAAATGTTTGGAGGTTCAGCGTATAGGTGGGCTCTTGAAGTCCCTCTTGAGTGGATATTCAAAACTAATTTAGATGCCCTTCAAAACCCACCTCTTACGGGTGAAACACTTGTTGAAGAAATGGAATATGCCTCCACAACATCAGTCATAAGTAGTTGGCCTTTAGGGAGTGAACAACCCTTCATACCAAACACATATCTAACTATGGCCGTAGTAGGTAGGGGGAAAGACATCGCCTACTTTGTGAGCGATATACAAGAGTCGTTGCCCGAAGATGGTTTAGAAGGTAGAAGTAAAAAAGAATGGGTGCTTACTTTTACTCCGCTAACCTACCGCCCTGCTCGTAAAACTAAAGCGTGGGATGATTTCCTTTTCAAGTCCGAGGTGAAACCATGACTTTGAAAATCGCTTACGCTCTTTCAGGCGAAGGTAGAGGCCACACTATGCGAGCCTCGGCTCTCGGACAACGCCTCTTGGATTCAGGTTACGATGTGCAATTCTTTTGTAGTGGAGATTCTACTGAACCTTTAACAGAACGCTTTGGAAAAGATAAGATTCACGATTTACCCACTCCAAGATTTAACTACAACGAGGAAGGCCAACTTCTTTTATGGAAAACTTCTAAAAATTTCATCAAGTTTATGTTAAGTGAGCGTAAAAGAATTCTTCGATTATCTTCTATGTTGAAAAAAGAAGAATTCGATGTGGTTATTTCCGATTACGAGCCTTTAATGAGTCGTGCTGCTAATAATGCCAATATACCTTTAGTCAGTTTTGATTCACAAGGATTTGTAGATATTTGTGAAATACCTCCGAAGCATAAAGCCTTATCATTACAAATAATTTTAGTTAATCGTTTGATTACTACTCATGCCGACCATAAGATAGTTTCTAAACCTTTTAAGTTGGCCGTTAGAAAACAATTAGGTTGTCTTGTTGGCCCTATGATTCGTGATTACCTTATCGGAAAAAAGTGGAAAGGCGGTGGAGGATTCGTTCTTTTATATTATCGCCCATCGGTTTCCAGCACCATTCATCAAGTTAGAGAGTGGGCGAAAAGACACGGTTGGAAATTAAAAGTTTATGGAAGACTTCGGCCTGAAGACCGTGCTACCCTCGACCATCCTGATGTTGAAGAATGTAAAATTTCAGAAAAGCATTTCATTGATGATATAATTCGCTCGGAGTTAGTTGTTGGAACCGCAGGAACACAAATGATAGGTGAACTTGCTTATTTAGGTGCGCCCGCAGTTCTGATACCTGAAGCAGGTCACAAAGAACAATTACTGAACGCTCAATTAGCCGCCGCTGATTTCCCTAACATCAATTATCTGCCCCACCATAAAGTTAATTTTGATTATCTTGAGGAAGTTTATCAAACCATTACAGGTCGAGGTGAAAGATACATTGAAAACGGCACAGATGCCGCTTTTGAATCCTTTGTAAAGTGGGCGGAAACTTTACCACGCAGGAGTAGATAATATGAGTTACGGCGTTTTCAATTGGTGGTGGGGTGAAGATACCGAAGATTCCGATTGGTCGTGGTTAATCCACAGACTTAATGAAATTGTAGATACCACAGCGACAGATTATCAAGATGGTGTTTTAACGATTCTGACTCGGTTTGGTAATAGGTCAGCGGAAATAGGTATTTTGGATTTTAGATATTTACCTTTACAGGCTTTAGCAGGAGAAAGGTCGAAATCTTGGCATGGCTTTTTCGCCGCCCGTAACACCGAACTTGTGCCGTCAGGAGAAACAACGGACAGCGTGGCGCATATTTTCGCTGAAATGATGAACCAATATCCTGATTTCTACGAAGAAATAATTAAAAAAGGCAACCCTTTTGTTTTCATTCCTTCGGCAGAAAACTACCCGTTGTCGCTATGGTGGGGAGGTGAGAAAATCACCCAAGTTCCTGTTGATGAGCGAGAAGTATTCCACTTAATGGCTGGAATTTTCCGCCCATCATGGCAAGGAGATGGTTATGTTTGCATCAACCCTGAAGCCAACCGTATCATCACACAGTATTTGTCAAATGTTTGGACGAGTGGCTTTGAACAAGTGGCGGATTTTTCAGGGTGGGACTACCCCTCATGGTATGCGGAGGGTTAAGTATGAGTTACGGTGTATTTAATTGGTGGTGGGGTGAAAAGGATTCTGCTAATTGGGATTGGTTAATTGAAAGGTTAGATGAACTCGTAAGTGATGCGTCGAGTGGAGAGGAAGACTACAAGTTAGTTATGTTAAATGACAATAATTTCGCAAACAACCCTAACCTTAAAATAGGTTGGTTGGATTTCCGTTTAGAGGCTCTTAAACTACCTAAATTTAATTTGAAGTTCGATTCTAATTCTTCTTATAGTCCGTCCTTTAGTTTATCAGCAAAACGAGAAATTCGTCAATGGTTTGAAGATAAAGGTTTTGAGGGTTTGCACGATGAAACCGTTTCATCTTTTATTCGCTTGTGGACAAGTTACCCTCGATTTTACGAGGAAACTATTAAAAAAGGCCAACCTTTTGTTTGGCTTCCTAACGCAACATCAGCATTTATGTGGTGTGGTAAAAAGGAAGGCCCAACAGCGAGGCCAAAAATGACCTCTATATTCGCCCGCCTTGATGATAAATTAGATGATTTAATTTGCATAGACCCTGAAGCCAACCGCATCATCTCGAAATACTTATCAGACCATTGGCCTAAACAATTTGAAATTGTTGCCGACTTTTCAAAACAAATAATGGAGGATTCATCATGAGTTACGGTTTGTTTAATTGGTGGTGGGGTGAAGATGATGTTGTTCCTAACATTGAGTGGAAAACATTAAGCATTGGTTATCTTGAAGATGAGAATGATAAAGGACTGATTGCTGAAATTAGTGGAGTAAGAAATTTAGGTTACGATAATAGAGTATATGCTTGTGGCGACACACAAAAAGTCGAAAAAAACTTCGGTAAAAAAGAGTGGAATGGCTTGGTTGAAAGCCACCCTGATGTCGCCAAGCAGATGCAACAGCAACCTGTTTTGATTTACTATAATGCACACTATGTCGAGAGTATATTGGATTTCGCTTTAGGGCTTACGGAAGCGGAATTCAAGAAACTTTTTGTCTATTGGGAAGACTATGAGTGGTGGATTCTGAAAACTCCTACCTTAAACCGCATAGTAGGACGAAGTTTGAAAAGAAATTCACCTCATCAGTATGCTTTATTTGCTGCTTCGGTGATTGACGCTTTGGCAGTTCGGGAGGCGTTGAATCCATGAGTTACGGTTTGTTTAATTGGTGGTGGGGTGAAGATACCGAAGATTCCGATTGGTCGTGGTTAATCGCCCATGTGAGTGAAATCGTTCAAGATGTTAAATCTAACCAAAACACAAGATTCCGCACCCTTTTAATGCAACACCATACTGAAACAGAAGAATTCAACTTAGGTTGGTTGGATTTTCGATTCCTCCCACTACAAGGGGCTAACTACACAGTTGATACAGCCGCAGGTATCGCCACTATCGCTAATTGGATGGAACTGAACATTACAATTCCTTTACAAAATGACGGAACCTATGGGGATGTAAGTGCTGGCACTATTACCTCTTTCATTAAAATCTTGAAAACCCATAGACCGTTTTACGAGGAAAACATCCTAAAAGGCGAACCTTTTGTTTGGATTCCTAAACTCCCTTGGCAAGCCTCCCACCTTTGGTATGAGCCTGATTGGGATAATCAGAATCGGAAAGCAGCCGAATTGCGAAAAATAGACCATTTAATGGTTGATATTGGAGAAGGTTACATCTGCATCAATCCTGAAGCCAACCGTATTATCACACACCTTTTAAGCGATATTCACACAAATGTTTTTGAAGAGGTAGCCGATACTGCCGATTGGAATTATCCTCAATGGTATCTTGAAGGTTCACCGCCTTACCCCCTTGCGAGGTGAAGGTATGATTTATACCGTAGTTGCCTTGAAAAAGGGATATGAACGCTCGTAGTTTAACCGTGATTTTAGTGTGCCTTATGACCTCCTTTGCAGGGTGCGTTGGAGAAGAAGCCGAAGAACAGCCTGAAATTATTGAATACACTTATGAAACCGAGACACGGATTTACGACCACAATTTCACCGAAGTCTTAGGTTCGGAAATAATGACAAGAGATTGGTGGCACTTCAATAATTCCACTTCAGCGGTGGCCGATTTATCTTTTTCCTATCAAAAATCCCCTCTTTCTGACGGTTGGGTGAACATTTCACTTGTGGCTAATGATACTATGTTCTTTTACAGTAACACTTCCGATATGGGTGGTGACGATTTTAATAATTTAACACAAGAACCGTTGGCTTCTAATTGGACTCTTACTATTCATGCTAAAGGTTCAGATTACACTTTTCAGCAAGGTGGGATGTTCCATGACCGATATTACCTCAATATGACGGTGGAATACTGTAACCAATCGTGGTGATAATATGAAAAACGAATGGAATTGGATGGTAGTTCCTGAAAAGGAGGAAGAGGAATGATTGGTTGGATTGTATTCGTCATTTTGATAAGTATGCTTTTGTGGTGGTTAGGTGGTATAATGATGCCTCAGCACAAGCCAATTATTCAAGAACCCAATAATCTGTTAAGGAGTGATAATGAATGAGTGAAAATATAGATAAACCTCTTAGTGAAAAAGTAATAGACTCTCTTATGGAACAGAATCCTGAAGCCTTGCTTTGTGATGGCTTGAATGATGCTCTTATCGGTTGGTGCTTTCGAGCCACGAAACCTGAAGTGGCGGTTTATGATTATGATAAGTGTCTTGAGATTTTCATGAAGCGTGATGGTATGACTTACGAAGAAGCGATGGAGTTTTTACATTTCAATGTAATAGGGGCTTGGGTTGGTGAAAACACCCCTGTTTTCCAAGTTAATTGTGAGGAATTGTAATGGCTTATCAACCTTATACAGGTGAAGGGGATGTGGGGCAAGCCCACCAATCGTTAATGCGAGAAGAGTGGGCTTCGATTGAGAAAAAAACTTTAGATTTCAATCCTTCGGATTTAGTTCTTTCTGATGCTTTTATTAGACCTATTGAACGAAGAGATGCTAAACCTGTAATCGAGCAATATGAATACTTGAAATGTATGCCAGCAGTTTCTACACACCATTTCGGCATCTATTTCAATACTCTTAAGGGTGAACGCTTGGGAGGGGTGTTAGTCTATGGCCCTGATTACGCTAAGAATCTCGGCCATTGGGATAAATACGGTTACACGGACAATATGCTTCTTTTATCAAGAGGTGTTTGCTTATGGTGGACTCCGCACAACACAGCATCTTATTTCATCAGTCGAGCCAACCGTTGGCTTCGTGATAATACTGATTTTCGAGTCATAACTGCTACTGTTGATGCTATGGCAGGAGAAGTCGGCACTATTTATCAGTCTTTGAATTGGGATTATGTTGGCTCTATGCGCCGAGCAAACCCTAATGTGAAAGCGAAATCTCGTTCACGGTTCGGAGTTATCATTGAGGGCAAACTTTACGGTTCAAGAGCCATTCGCTCTAAAATCGGCTCACAACGCAAAGCCGAGATTCTCAAAAGGTGGCCTGATGCTCAGTTTGTCAAACAAAGAGAAAAGGATAGGTATTTTACCTATCTTGGAACTAAGAGGGAAAAGAAAGAACTTCGTAAATCTCTTGAACACTTATTTTCACCATACCCTAAAAGAGATATAGTAACTCCTACTATTGTCAATGAGGCTTAAGTATGGGTTGGGACACTTACGACCCTCTCCCCGATAAGCCAAGTTTTTTTTCCGTGGTTCTCACTCGTTTAGTTATGGCTGCCTGTTTAGTTTTCGGATTCATTTTAGTTTTTGCTGCTTGAATAACCTCATATAGTCTTGCCGATACTTTTACAGTATGTCAAGCATTCCGTATTATTTAGAATTTAACGATGCGGCTAATAACAGTCACAAATTCTACGCAGGATTAGGGACAAGAGTGTTGTATGGTAGAATCGGAGCCAAAGGAACCTTGAAGGGTTATCATGCTCAAAAAGTTTCCGACATGAGATATGAAAAACAGAAGAAGGGTTACAAGTCTGCACCTATGCCGCAATATGTTGAAGATACTCTAAGAGGGAAAAATGCCGCACCTGTGAAGAAAGGTCAAAAGAATGTTGTCGGTATTGGCGAGTATTGGCAGAATAAACTCAAAAAGGAAGTTGGCGCAAATCGAGGTCTTTTGAATTGGTTCAGCAGCCTAAGTCGTAGGGACTAAAAGAGGCGCACCCTCTTATAGTATCTCTCACAAGTAATAGATGGTGGTAAGATGTATCTAAAGGTTCAAATTCCTGCTCGCTTCTTAATCATGCAAAGCGATACTGTTTCCGACCCCATAGAACTCGGAGTTATAGGCACTAAGACTACACAATTCACTCTTATGGAACTAAACTCTACGAATGCTCCGTGGATTCAATACAGCAAGAATAAAGACCACATTTTTAAACCCGCCGATTTCACCAATACTATGCCTTTATTCCGTTCTTCTGACGGCGCAGGAAATGTAAGTAATAAGATAAGACCTAATAAGTTCCCTAAAGACTTCCACATGACTAAATTAACCTTTATCCCTTTAAACCCTACAAATATGTCTCCGAGGAATCTATTTACAGATGATGCCGACAGCATCGACTTACCCTCTAATTTTAAAGATTCAGCATTAAATCTTGAGTTATTTCAACAGCAAGACGGTAATGCTTTACTTGATAATTATCTTGATGTTAGATTAAAAGGTGTTGAATCATTCATGGATTGGGTTAGCGGTCAAGATGATATGTTTGGTTTTCAAAACTCAGGAGTGCTTAGAAAAAATAATCCTAATTTGAATGTTTCAAGGGGTGGTCTTGTGTGGTCAAACACACACTTATGGGGTGATAATGACCTTTCGGATTCAACGCTATTGCCGTCAATTATGCGACCCGTAAAGTTCGACGATTATGCGTTTTCCGATAAGGATAAATCAGGATATGGATTATTGCCTTTCAATGAAAACGCCTTAGATGTTGATTTCCAACAGCGTATGATTGCAGACGCACCTTACAATCTTTCTACTGTTAAGTTCAACACAACACAGACACACCCTGTTAGTTTGTTGTATCGTTATCAATCTGCAATCAACGAAGATGCAGACAAATTACGAGTGGCGAGTAGTGGTTACAGAAGATACACAGAATTTAAACCACCTCTATTGGATTGGGAAGGCTTAGGCTACCCCCGTTTATCTCTAACTAAATCGAGTTCGGAACTTCGTCGGAAACCTATCCAAATTACATTTTCAAAAAATAGACAATGGATAATGAAGCCTTCTTTAGCGGAAGCCACGGAAAAACAATTCGCTTCTGAAATTTTCAGTATTAAAAAATTATTCCACTCCAATGACAAGGAGTTTTCTACCTTTGATAAGACTTTGTTAGAGTCTAATTCTTACCTTCGCTCTACAAAGTGTTACGGTCTTACTGATTTCAAAAGAAAATACTATCATAATCCTGAAACACCTGTGGATATAGATGAAAACGAAAATTATACTTGGCTGGAAACAAGTAAGTTAGAACCTAAAGAGAACCTTGAAATTCACACTTACGGTTATGCTCAATACGGCTATGGTTTAAGTTATAAAATGGAAAAAACTGATGGATTACACACTACTATCGGTAGCAACGAAACAGATTATGGTGGAAAAACAAGATATTATGATACTCGCAATAATAAAAAGATAAATGCTGAACCTTATTGGGTGAGAGATAGTTACCGTAATGATAAACCTCCTGGCGATGTCATAGGTGTGAACCCTTCTAATGGAGAGTATGACAGAATGAGATTTATTAACCACTCAGGAGCCCTACACTACATAAGAAACACTCCACAAATTCTTTCTCAAACGACCATAGAGACTGAAATGAAAGGAATCCAAGCCCGTAACTTAAAAATAGCATACGAGATGGGATATGGTGGCGAGATACCTACTTCTACTTCACCTCATTGGTCTGCATGGAAAGCAAGTGTGGCTAATGTTAAAGGAGTTAAATTCAAGAGTGATAATTTCTTTAAGATTTTCGATTACCAAACTTGTTTCCATAATAATCTGAATCGTGGGAGTGAGCATCGTTACATATCTAACGAACTCGACAACTTAAATTATGCTATATTTGGGATGCACAAAATGAATCCTAACAAACTTATCAAAAAATGGTGGAAAAAACAAGTAAAAGATGGTAAAATAGACGCAACAAAGGACATACCATTATACAACATTAAAGTCGAAGATGTCCTATTTAGAGAAGGTAAAAAGAAAATGAATGGGTTTAAAATAACTTACACCATACCTTATATTCATTTTTCCACCTTCAGGGACGGGAATGACGATATGGAAGAGGTTATAAACCCTGCGAATGGGACACCACTTTATCCTAATTACTTGAAAGACACAGAAACTATTACAGGGACGGCAGACCGCCACGGGATTTTAACATCAGAAATCACAATTGCACTACACCCTGATAAATTGGGTGTTTCAACTTTCGTTAAATATGACTCGATACACAGTATTCAAATATATTCTAACGAAGTTCGACTTATTCAATATCACATAGATGATGTGAACATACATCGAGGTATAGTTGATTTAGTTAATGTTTTAAAAATGGAGGCTAATGTCAAGGTTGGCGAAGCAAATCATTTCACTCGAACTACTAATTTGCTTCAACAAGTGCCTACCGATAAAACTAATCGAGCAACCATAGATGAAACAGGAAACACGAAGGGTTCAGACCGAGATATATTTTCCACACAACCTCTACAAACTTCTATACCTTCGGTTTTTACAGGTTTAGATGATTGTTTCATGATGTATAATTACGCCCTACAAAAGGGATTACTTGGCCGAGAATTCGTTTCCACCCAACACATTCGTTCAGGGTTCACAGTTTCAGACCCTTTATCGTTGCCTTTGACATTCAAAAAGGGCAAGGTAACACCTGTGGGTAATTTCAAATACACATATCCTCTACCTTATCGAAGATTGAATTCTTATCTTACTTCTACGGGTGAGATTTTCCGACCTGATAATAATCTTTCCACTTACAATTATCTTAATTTAGGTCGTTATGAGTTGCCAACAGGACTCGCACCATTAGATTTGACGAAAGCCATTCCAGCACCAAATAACGACCTTGATGAAACGCATGGAGGTGTAGTATCATTATTTACTTCCACCAATTATGATACGAAAAAAGAGTTAGAAGAGGTAGTTTGGGTAAATGCGGGGCATCGGAAAGATGGTTTGAGAATTGTAGACGAGTCCGAGAAAAAATCCCTTTTAGAAACTTTAAAGAATCTTAAGAGAAATAGGTTCAAAGATGGCTCAGATAAATCTTTAACAACTGATTATGCCAAAGTAGTTAAAAACACTTTAGCGTCTAAAGATTTAACTAAAAAAGAAGGAACTTTCATTCATTTTATCACTCGTAAGAGTGATACAGATGGTAAGTCTAAAGTTAATGGAAAAGATAAACCTAACTTTGAGTTTCGGATGCAAAAGGTGGGTGGTCGATTGATGAAATACGGGAAAGACAACCAAGGCTACACAAGAGGTAAGATACCAAAAGACTATACAATTTTTGCCGATTTAATTTTACCATTTGCACCGAGAGTCTTGAGAGTAGATAAGGTAGGTTCTGACTCGGATTCTTCCGAGAATGTTTGGAATATGACAATAGGAAAAAACAATCTTCAGGGAGTTTATAATTACCAACCTCAAAGAAGAGGTTCTACTTACATTTCTGACGATGTATCAAATTATCTTCAAGGTGTCCCTTCAGAATGGTGTCCTGAAACTTACACATATTTTGGTCGCACACTTGGATTATTCAATTGGTGGGGCTCTTTGTTGTAGTAAGGGTTAAAATACCAAGTTTGAGTTGTAATAGTATGCCTGACTCAGAAGTTTTCGTTGATACCTTTGAACCTAATTCGTGGGCTGATACATTTTCTACACACCGTTCTGATGAAAAAACAGGTTTGAAACATAATTTGAAATCAATGGGTTACGAAGGTGACATCCTTATCCGCCAAGAAGAAGTAACTTGGGGTATCGAGCGCAAAACCTTTACTGACGCTTTGAATTCTTGGATGGGTAAAAGATTGATACGCCAAATATCAGACCTTGCTGGAAAAGTGACACACCCTATACTTTTAGTGATAGAAGAACCTGAGAAAAGATTATCGAGTTCTTCTAATAACCCCTATCGTAAGTTCTCTAAGCACATCCCTAATTTAGAATCTCACTTAAATCGTATTTCGATGGAAGTATGCCCTGTAATAAGGGCAAGAGATGAACCTACTGCTATGCGAGAAGTTGCTAAATTGATAGACCGCATCAATAAGGGGAAATTCTCTACCATTAACTTACAAAATCATCAAATAAATCATGTAAATCCTGTGATTCAACTTTTACAAAATATACCTCGGATTGGAGCCCAAAGAGCCCGCAAAATATACTCCAATTATGATAACTTTCAAGATTTCATAAAAGATGAAAATCAAGAGTTAAAAGGTTTGCTTTCGAGACAAGATTATGAAACTGTTAGTGAATTCCTTAAGGCTAATTGGGTATCGGAAAACTAATAAGGAAGAAGACCGTATTAAAGTTGATACACATGGTTGCACACTACAACGGCGTTGAAACGCTGCATTTTGAACCTGAAGACTTTGATGAAGTGAACATTCTTAACCTTAACTCCGATTGGTTGCGTGATTTAAAGAAGGCTTATAATTATGATGAAGATACTGCGGTAGATTTAAGATTATTCGTTCTTATAGACCACCTTGAAAAGATGGCTACTTCCGATGGCATTTGGTTTGTAAATCTTAATGAGCCTGTCAATAGAACCACCCCTAACGAGGGTGAAGATGATATGGTTGGATGTTAGCCAAAGGGTTAAAGGGTGAGTGTCCCGACATAGTGATATGTCTGAAGTTGTTACTGAACAAGAAGTCGAAAAGACTCCGATTGAATTTTCCTTAATATGTGGTATTGCACCCTTGAAAACTATGGTTTCCACGATTCGCCAATTATCTGATGATTGCGTTTTTACATTTTCTGAAGATGGTGTATCTGCGTCAGTAGTTGATTCTTCACACGCTTGTTTGTTGTTTTCACACTTGCCTTCTTCAAAAATCACAGATATTCAAGTTGAAGATGAAGTTAAAATCGCTATCAGTCTTGAATCTCTTGAAGGTGCATTGAAACTTGGTAGTAAATCTGATACTGTTAAGTTGAACTTGACAAATGGTGGAGGGGCTCTTGCTTTAGATATTAGTGGGTTGAAAAAGACGATTCGGCTTTTAGATTTAAGCATTGTCACGAACCCACCCACACCTAAAATTGACTTAGAATTCTCTTCACAAGTTAAAAGTGCTGATTTCAAAAAAGGAGTCGATGCGGTTAAAACTGTCAGCGAGTGTGCTAAACTCCATTACGACGGTTCTAAACTTTTAATGACCGCCGATTCCAATATGGAAACCGTAGAAGCACCCTTAACAATTGAAGCCGTTCATGCGGGTTCCGATGATGCGACCTATACAATGCTATCCACTGTATTTTTGACTAAAATGGTAAAGGTTATGGGTGAAAATTTAACAGTTTCTTTTGGCGATAAAAAACCGATTAAACTACAAATTAACACAGATTCGTTGCAGTTCGAGTGGTTTCTTGCCCCTCGTATTACAGAATCTTGAAGCAAAACAAGATAGTAGATAAACTCTTGGCTGCGATGCTATAATGTAATCGAAGTTGAGTGGTTGATATAGTATCAGTCCCAAATAAGATTCCTGAAGGAGATGAGAACAATGACAACAAAAGAAATCATATTGAACCAAGAACTACCTGCAACATCCACATTCCATCCTAAAGGCTTGGGTGATACGATTTTCAAGCAACGCTATGCTCAAACTGAAACTGAATCTTGGGAGTCTGCGTGTTTAAGAGTGGCAACTCATGTCGCTAAAAGTGAAAAC
>Ga0070747_1001129_pt1 | contig 13214 bp, 14 predicted proteins | sample VirMetDEL_Mar_31_FD_77321 | JGI IMG/M metagenome (GOLD analysis project Ga0070747, IMG submission 77321) | Aqueous microbial communities from the Delaware River and Bay under freshwater to marine salinity gradient to study organic matter... | ecosystem: Environmental > Aquatic > Marine > Coastal...
ATCATAAAAGAGATTTGTGAATCTGATTATCCGAAAGAACATAAATGTATCTTTCCTGATTTTGATCCTGTTCCAAAAGAATATAAAGAAATGATTCTTATGGGATTCGATCCTTCGTTTAGTGTTAAAGAATCAGATTTAGAAAGACATGATAATGTCTGGATATTTGGACTTCAAGATGATATCTCAGAGATCATGGAAGTTCATGTCATTGGAGTAAATCCTGAATGGCGAATAACGAATATGAAAGGTACAGAAGAAGACCCTAGATTTAGTGTCAACTTCTTTGCCGGAAGTCAAGCTATGGCTCAGGCTTCTATAATGGGTTTTGATGAAGTATGTCTTATTGGTTTCGATTCTATATGGAATCATCAAGAAGATACTTATCAGAATATCTATGCTGGTACTAATGCCTACAAAAGAGAGAAAGAAACTTCTCGCTTAAGGGTTGGTACAAGTGATCCTAACTCCTTATTAGGTACTCAAGAAGCACAGATAAAAAAGGTAATTGACCGATTTGAAGATGTCAATTATACTATATATAATGACGGAATTAAAAAACCGTTAACATACGATAGTTTTATATAATGAAATAAGTGGATAAAATAATAAAATAATAAAATTGATAAACAAGGAGATAAAATGTCATTCAATGAATTAAAGAGAAGTCGCGGTGGCTTCGATAAACTACAAACCGCACTAGAGTCCGAAACCTCGGAAAAGAAATCTTATGGAGACGATCGTTTCTGGAAACCTGAACTAGATAAATCTGGTAATGGGTATGCAGTACTTCGTTTTCTACCAGCAGCTAATGGAGAAGAACTTCCATGGGTCCAATATTGGGATCATGGTTTTCAAGGTCCTGGTGGTTGGTTGATTGAGAAATCTTTAACAACTCTAGGTAACGATTGTCCGATTTCAGAGTACAATACTCAACTCTGGAATAGTGGAGATGATGCTCAGAAAGATCAAGCAAGAAAACAAAAACGTAGACTACATTATGTAGCGAATGTTCTTGTTGTCTCAGATCCGACTCATCGCGAACATGAAGGTAAAGTAATGCTTTATCGTTTCGGTAAAAAAATCTTTGAGAAAGTCAAAGACGTAATGCAACCTCAGTTCGAAGATGAGAAACCTGTGAACCCATTTGATATGTGGGAAGGCGCTGACTTTAAACTTAAAGTTAGAAAAGTAGATGGATATTGGAACTATGATAAATCAGAGTTCTCGAATCCGGCTCCGATCTCAGAAGATGATTCTGTATTGGAAACTCTATACAACAAACAACATTCTTTAGCAGAACTAATAGCTCCAGATCAATTCAAATCTTATGATGATCTGAAAGCTCAATTAAATCGTGCTTTAGGGTTGGGTGGTGTAGAAGTATCTACAGCGACAGCAGAGACAATAGCGGATGATAATACATCAGCTTCTTCTGCAACAGCGAAAGAGACACCTTGGGCTGACTCACCAACACCAGTAAGTAATTCAGAAGATAGTAGTGATACCACTATTAGTTATTTTGAAAAACTAGCTAACGATCAGTAAGATTGTTATAAATACTAGTACTTAATCAAGTCGAATAAGGGAAGTGACCTTCGTGTCAGGTCATGAACTAGCTCGAGTTCAGAGTTAGTGGGGTGGTTAAGATTGGGGAATCTTGACATTCAATGAGGAAAGATATCTAAGCGGCAGGAGATATCGGTATTAGAGGCGGGACAGAGGGGCCATCTTTTACACCATTTATTCTATTGGGCTAACGCCATATTACTAGCATTCGTATCTAACGGAGTTGTTCCCGCTGGCATAAACGTAGTAGACTTACTACCTTCATTAACTGTACTAGCGTTGTTTTGTACTATAGTTGTAGCTCTTTCCATTGTGTTATTAGCTTTTCTATCAGCTAAGTCTGTTTCTCTAGCAGCGAACTCAGCAGCTTGGTTAGCTTTCTCTACTTCAAAGGCGGCTTGTTCTTGATCAACTTCACGCCTCATATCACCAGCACCTATATCTACAGGATCTAAGTCATATCTTTCACCAGGTATCAGTACATTAATACCTCTGATAACAGCATTAATACCGTTCTCTATACCTGAATAGATTGACGCGAATAGTGATTTAATAGATAACCATATACCTTTAAATGTATTACTAATAAAACTTACAGCTTTATCTTTCCATATACTTAATCCAGCCATCGCTATAGAGAAACCTTCTTTAATTATTTCCCACTTAGCCATAATAAAATCTTTGTTCTCTATGAACTTATCTTTTAGATACATAGCTCCGAATATTATAGCCGCTACAGCTAAACCGATTAGAATTACAGGTGCTAACAATGTTAGACCCGATAAAAGAATTGATGCCGCTGATGCTATTAGACCACCGACTAAAGTAGCTACTGAAAAAACCATTCTCTTAGCACTAGATAATAATGATTTAGCTGATGTCATAAAAGATCCACTAAGAGATATCATACTACTCTTTAACGCCGTACCAGCTTTCTTAAGAGTTTGAATCGGATTCATTATACCATTACCTATAGCTTTTAGACTTTCACCTGTCTGAGCCAATCTTTCTTGAGTAGCTTCATTCATCTTAGTTAAGAAAGATTTATTCTCATTAAATCTCATATCTTTACTACCATCAGCTTTTAATTTGGGTGTTTTTTTATCTTCACTACCACCATCAACTGATGATTGTTTACTACCGAATGGATTAAAAGATGAAAACTTTTCTTTGAAGTTTTCCATAGTCTTTGTCATATCAAATTTACCGTCTTCACTAACACCGATAAGACCACTAATTGTTTTTCCTAATATACCACTATTTTTAATATTGATTAACAATAAACTACCTAGAGTAGATCCTATAGCTGTAATAATAGCAATGATTGATTTAACACCTGGTGCTTCAGCTATTAAACTCATACCACCTGTTATCTGTTTGAAGTCATCTTTAAGAGCGTCACCTAATTTACTAGCATTACTTTTAAGAACATTTCCCAACTGTTCAAACTTAGTCATAGATTCTAATCTTTGTTTACGAGCTATGTCTTCAGCGGCTTTGTCTTGATCGGATTTAGCTTGATCAGATTTATCTTTTTCTATTCTAGCTGAAGCTTCTTCTTCGGTAGCCTTAACGAATTGTGTTTTTAAATCGTCTGTTCCTAACACCATATCTTTTAGATGTTGAACAAGACTTTGATGTTCACTAGTAGCTTGTTTATTCGTGTAAGCTTCTTGTTGAATCTTAGCTAGTATATTATCAGCTATAGTTACTTCTGCCATTTATCTATCTCTTAGTTTTTGTTGTTATCAGAATCATGTTCTTTAGCTGCACTATTTACATATAGTCCAAACCAAGCTGCTCCTGCTCCAACAAGAATTGAAATCAAACCTGATTGTTCCATTGATGGTTCAGGTAAATCTAAGAACCACATCACTACATAATAGATTAAGAATATGTAAACACTTAAAAATGCTCTTGGCCATATTCTCCATGCATCTACAGCCTTAGCTAGAAATATATATTTCTGCCAAGGGTTTGATCTATCGTTGTGAGTTAGTTCGAAGATTTCTTGTTTTAACGCATTGTTTTCAGTAACCATTTCCATGAATTTACTTAAGTCTATTTCAACTTCATTCCGACTCATGTCACCACTGAACTTTTCTCTATCTTCACCCATATCTATTTCCTCATTTTAGCTTCTTGAGCTTTTTGTCTTTGTTCTTCTTCTTCTAAATGTTTCATTAGAAGTTGAACATATACTTCCCTCTCCCAAGGTATCATATTGTCTAGTTCTGTTAAACTGTACTTATGATGTTGCATCAAACCGAAGTTTGTGTGTATTAAATTATATAGACTTTCATGAGAGAGGGTTAACCGAAAAAATTTCCGATCCCTATTAATTCATATGAATTAGATTCTGAACATTTTACACATTCATAACTCCCCATAATTTTTAATGTCTTGACGTTAGTAAAGAAGTCTTGAACTTTCTCAAACATATCCATTGACATGCTATCTAAGAAACTCATTAATTCTTTTTCAGAGAAATCATCTCTAGTATGAATCTCATCTCCATCAATAATTGTATTAATACATTTAGCTACAACTTCAAAAATAACTTTAGGATCATCTGAATCATTTAAGTTTACTTGGTTAACAATTTCATAACTCGGTACTCTTAAATCAAGACTAACAGATTCAGTAATTTTAACTATATGATCTACTATCTTTTCAGGTTCCTTTACAATGGTTTGTTCTAATTGTACTTCAACTTTATTAAGTTCTTTACAATGTTCACATTCCATTTTTACATCAGCTGTTTCACCAACTGATTTAATTCTTAATTGTAAAAATAAATATTCTAAATCAATAGTCGCTAAAGATTTAGCATCTATATCATCACAACATATATCAATCAATCTAATCATCTCACTAATTTGTTCATTAGTGTTATCTGATTCTTGTGCTACTAATAACACTTTTTGTTCACCAACTAAAAACGGTCTAAAATTAACTGTTTCTTCTGATGAGGGTAAAACACAACTGTGCTTTGGTGTTTCAAGTTTAGGTAACGCCATAATTTATTTCCTCATAATAATATATAACTATTTAGTCCGGGATATTACCCAAACAACTTATCATTAATTTTTTTGTCTAACTTAGATGTAATTTTTCTTGAGAATTTTTTGAATAGACCACCTAGTAATCCACTTGGTGAATTTTCGTAAGCTGATGACCATGTTCTATAATTGAATGTTACATCAAATGTTTGTATAGCAGCTTCTGTCGCTGAAAAGGTTACACCACCAACAGTTGTTGGAAACGCTTCATGTAATTCTACAGTATACACAGGTTGATTGTCTACACCTAATTGTGAAATAATAACTTGACCATGATAGGTATCAGGATATTGAAGATTATAAGCTTCATCAAACATATAACTCTGCCACAACTCCATCATCTGTTTATCTTCATATGTCGAGTCTAACATAAATGTACAAGTAACATCATTCTCATATTCTATACCTGTTACATAAGGTCTATCTGGATAAGCACCACCCATTCTATGTCTTGTTGTTGTCATAGTTCTAGAAGGTATATTTACAGCTGTACATCTAATACCTCTACTTCTGATACTAGCGGGACCTCTTATTTCGATATCGAACCTATCTGATCTAGACATACTATCCATATGTCCTAAGAATCTATTAATGTGCATTAAAATTTACTCCTACTTTCATTCCATACTGTTTCTTTACCGACTTTTCTAAATGATTCTGTAGGTAAGAAGATAGCTATCTCCCAATCAGCTGGTTCTATTAATAAAAATTGTGACTGTATTTGACTACTCAAATAATGTTTTAAACATGGTTTAAAGAATCTCATCTTTGATGAACTCTTTAATAGTGAATAAGTTACTCTCATTTTTGTTGATCTGTCGTACTTATCATTATTTGTAATATCATATAACTCGTCTAAAAACTGTGCCCTAATTAAAGGGTGTAAGTAATGTAAATTAAGTCCATAAAAACCACCTTTAGCTTTTTGAACAGGAATACATAATGGAAACCTATCATAATATGGAAGTGTCTGTTTTGTTTTTGGATCATACTGAAAGTTGTACATACTTCCATACACTTGTCTTGATCGAGTCGGACCGTCTCCGATTAAAGAGGCACGGGAGACTTTTCTATTACTTACTGTGGAACGAAACCATTCCATTGAAGCTTTTGTTCGAGCGGCTATACCAGCTCTGAACGCTTCTTGTTCAAGTTTGTCGAATAGTCTCCCTGCCATGGTTTGTCCTAGAATACTGTTTTAAAATGTAATGATACAGCATCACCGATAGCGACGTGATCATCTCTAATGTGACTCATCACCATCATTCCTAGACTCATTGAATCAGATAAAGCGTATTCAACATTGATACTCTTATCTTTTACACCATCATAATCTCCATAGTGTAAGGTAACATCAGCGAAGTCAATGAAAGGGACTTTTAAATCTACCCAATCATAGTCTAAAGCTTCATTCATACCTGAAGCATGACCTATAGTTAAAGCGTCATATCCAAGTACTATATATTTTTCTTCAAAGTTCATAGAATCTTCTTTATGGTATCTGTAAGATACATATCCTACATCCATTGAGAATTTTCCCTTTGATAAACTATAACCACCATAAAGATCAAGTTCGACCTTTGAGTCATTATTAAAATCAATAGAGCTTGCACAACCGCCGACATAAAACCCTTGGGCTATTGCCTGATCGGCACAAGCGTATACAGAGGGTTTACCATCAGATTGTGATACTCCTCTCCACATATAATCAGAACTTATTCCATATTCTCCAGATAGTCCACTAAGACCGACATGAGATTGATACTCACGAGACTCAGCTGCTCCTAGAAACATTATAGAAAAAGTCGATAATAATACTAATATTTTATTCATATATTACTCCTATGTTTAGTATTGTTGTCATGATATAAAATCATAATGTTAATAAAGTATTTATGTCACCTAGTAGGCATTAATGTCCTTTTCTGTTAGAATTCTCCATTTCCATTGACGATCTTTACAGAATGACATAGCTTGAGTCCATTTAGCGTCATTAACCATATAAGTTTGTACTTCTTTAAGATAACGCTTTGAAGTTCTACCTGTCTTTGTAAGTTTCTTTTTTGGATTAGGTGGAGAACATTGAGAGAAGGGTTTCACTTCTATTAGTTCTTCTACTATCATGTTTTGTTTATTTTTATACTTCATGTAGAAGTCTGGAAAGTATCTGTGCACCCTATTATCTACCGGTGAGACATATGGTATAATGATTTCTTCGGAACTCCACTTAAGTACAGAAGGATTCTTGTCTAGATAAACCATGAATCTTCGCTCTAAAAGAGAACGATAAATAATGTTACTAGGGTTTCCTTTGTACTTATTTGGATTCTTCGGTCTAAACTTTCCTTTATAAGACATAAATAACTATAAAGTATATATGGAATCAATCAATGGCAATATTAAAAAAATCAAAAAAAGCTCTTAAGAATTATGTAGGTTCAATGAAAGGTGATTTGAACTCAGCTTTGACAGACGTAAAGAGTAAGTTTGGAAGTGCTGGTAACTTCTCTAATACATTCGATCAAAGAATAGCTGATGGACTTTCTGATCTTCTTACAGGTGCTACAGGTATTAGAACATCTAATATACCTGAAATATCTAAAGAAGTTATGGCCTCTAAGATCAAAAATAGAGAAGCTAGAGCTCAAGTATTGAATAATAAAGAATCTAGACCAGAAGATCACCCTCAAAGTACGGTTAAACTTACATTTCCACAAAACTTCTATCAAGAAAACGGAGAGGGTAAACTACCTCTAACTAATTATATTCATTTCCGTTCTTTACCGATTAGAAACGGAAAAAATAATACTGTAGGTTCAGAACAAGATCAATTATACGATATATTTTTATATGTACCAGAAGAAATGACTGATACTACAGCAGTTACATATAAAGCTAGTGAGAAAGGTTTATTAGAAAGTGTGATGGCTAAATTATTTACATTAGGTGAAGGTACTGATCAAGGTATAATGGATCAAGTAACACAATCAGGTAAAGAAATGATTATGGGTGATATAGGTAAGGCTGCAGCTGGTGCTGTATCTAATCCTATGAAATTTAATTTATTCGAAGGTGTTGAGTTCAGAGAATTCTCATATAATTTTGTTCTCTATCCAAAGAATGAATCTGAATCTCAAGACATAAGACATATGGTACATGCGTTTAAGAGATCATCTCTACCAGGAATATTACCAGGTAGTGCTGATAGAGTTTATACATTTCCTAATGAGTGGGCTATTAGATATCATGGTCCTATAAAAAATTGGATAGACTTTCCATTAGTATCAGTTATAAAGAGTGTTGAATCTAATCAAGCTGTAGCGACATCAGCTAGAATGGTTGACGGAGCTCCTGTAGCAACAGAATTAAAAGTAGTATTCCAAGAAATTGTAACACTAGATAGAAAGAAATATGATCAAAGAGTATCAGCGTACGCTAATATAGATAGTGATAGGAGAGAGACTTCTCAAGAAGGTGGAGCTATTGATGATATTATGGGTAGAAGACCTACTGATAAATCGTTAGGTAATAAATTAAAAGATGTTACTGGTGTTGGTCAATCACGATTAAGAGACGGCACAATAGTAGATGAATCAGGACTCAGTGGAAATACATTCTTCGCTGAGGGTGATGACTAGGAGTAGATATGGCACAAGGATTTTTTAAAAATATACCTAATATTAACTATGACTTTAAAAGTGATGGTAAGTTTTATCAAGCTAAAGACTTATTTCGTAAAGTATCAGTCTGGAGTTATTTACAAGAAGGTGTTTCAGGATATAACTATTATCAAGTAGGTGATGGTGAACGAGCTGATGTACTAGCTTCTAGATTATACGGTGATTCAACATTGTACTGGACTTTCTTTTTAGTCAATGAAAATTTACAAGACCTGAATGATTGGCCGAAGTCTCAAGTACTATTACACAAATATATAAGTAGAAAATATTCAGGTACAGTATTAAATGCTTCTAGTTCTACAGATGTTGTTTCATTTAATCATACTACAAATGTTTCTAGTAAGTTTACTCTTGGAGAAAAAGTATCTCAATCAACAACAGATGCTTATGGCTTTGTTACTAAAGTTGATCCGACAAATAATAGAATAGTATTAAATAGTGTAGTAGGTATATTTGATACAAGTACAGTCATTGGTACAGATTCAAGTAAGAGTTTTACACCGAGTTCAGTAGCTGATGAGAAAGATGTAGTACATCATTATATAGATTCTAATGAGTTACGAACAACTGTATCAACAGGTAATACACCTATCTCAAATGAGAAATATGAAAGAGATATAAATGATGAAAAACAACAAATCAGATATATAGAACCAAAATATATCGGTGATGTCATTGATGAATTTAAAGAAATAATAAGAGATTAATAATGCCAATAGGATTAGATAGTGGTAATCCTCTCAGTTACGATTTAGAAGTTTTAACAATCGTAAACAACGAGGGAGATGGATTCGACATTAAAAACATATTCATAGAGTGTAATATCTATGAATCTATACATAGAAACTTTTTACTAGGTGAAGTTGTTGTGAGTGATCAAGTAGCTTTTCTAGAGAATGCTAAACTTTTCGGACAAGAATCTATACGAATAAAATTCAATCAACCTAGTGGTAATCAAGATAAAACTGATGATGAAAATGGTATTGATCAAGTTTTTAGAATATATAAAATAGATAGTGTAACTAGAATTAAAGGATCCGCTCAAGCATTTAAAATAAGTTTCTGTTCACCAGAAATGATTAAATCAAAAAGAACTAGAATTAGTCAAGCCTTTAGAGGTTCTATGACAGATATAGCAGCTGTCATAGCCGAAGACCATTTAGGTATAAAGAATGATCCTGAAGGTCAAAGTTTTCAACCATACTTTGAAGTCAGAGAAAAATCTCAAGGTGATAATTATCATGTAGTGATTCCTAATTGGACAATAGGTTATTCTATAAATTGGTTATGTAAACAATCTCAAGGTATAGATTCAAGTAGTGGATTACAAGATTCTTTTTATTGGTATCAGACAGCTACAGGTGGTTATAGAATACAATCATTAGCTAGTATGATGGAACTTGAATATGGTGGTGGTAGACCTTTCGTTTATTCTGATGCTAATACGGCTGATGGAAATAAACTACCCTATGATAAAACTGGTAAAGACGGTGAAGTCGGTATGGGAAGAAGATTATTAGGATACAAAGTCGAATCACAAGCTGATGTATTGAATGGAGTTGTCAACGGATTATTCGCTTCTAAACAGACAACAGTAGATAACACATATAAATTTTATACAGAAAAAACATTTAACTTCTTAGAAAAACATTTTAGTGATGAAGGTAAAGCTCTTGATCCACACCCATTTATTAGAACACAACCTGAGACATTACATATAGGTGGTAAACCAGCTAAAGACGGAGATGTAAATATAATAGGTTCAATAGAAGATAAGGCTATAGGAGATTTCACAAACGCTTATCAAATCCTAACTAGTGATTCATCTTTTGTAAATGATGATAAAGATGATATTCATCAAGCGAATCATTTTACACATCTAGGTTCTAATCAATTCAGACACGCTTCTAATCAGTTATTAAAATATTATACTATGAGTGTTCTTATATCAGCTAGAACAGATGTAACTGTAGGTACAATAATAAATCTAGATATCTCAGCTGTAAGACCTGGTGAAGAATATTCTAAATCTAAATTCTCAGGTGGTAATCATTTAATTACAGATATTAAATGGGCATTAACTAAAAATGAATTAAGAACAAACTTAACTGTTATCAAAGATTCATTAATAAATAATATTGAAACAACAGAAATTAAATATGGTGAGTCAGAGACAATATGATATATCAAGGTAAAACAGGATTTAATTGGTTCACAGGTGTTATAGAAGACCGAAACGATCCGATGTTTTTAAATAGAGTTCGTGTTAGAATACACGGTTCTCATTCACACGACAAACAGATGATAGCTACACCTGATCTACCGTGGTCAGAAGTTATGATGCCTACAACATCTCCGTCTATATCAGGATTAGGTACAACAACTCATGGTCTTTTAGAAGGTAGTACTGTAATGGGATTTTACAGAGATCATTTAGAGATGCAAGATCCTGTAGTCATCGGTTCTTTTATCGGAACACCTCAGAAGTTTTATAGAGTAGATGAAGAAGTAGACAATGAAGGTACTAGAAAATTTACACAAATTCCTAGAACAACAGAAGACGGATTCAATGATCCGAGACTAGATAGTGAATCTTCATATGAAGGTACACCTGATGGTCCGAGTCCTAAACACATTAATAGAACATATGGTTTAACATTAGCTTTAGATAAATCACCAAAGAATCAAGGTGGAGATGAAGCTATTAACTATCCAAGAGAATTATATCTTGAAACCTCAGATGTAAATCTTTTAGCTAGAACTACAGACTATGCTGAAACTAATAACAACCCTGTAAAAGATGTATATCCTGTTCTTACTTTAAAAGAACAAGAAGGTCCGGGTTTAGAAAATTTAGAAGTTGGTAAAACAGAAGGTAAAAACAATACGGCTTTAAGAGATGTTACTACATATCTCAAACCTAAATATCCGTTTAATCATGTACAAGAAACAGAGTCAGGTCATTTAATAGAACTAGATGATACACCAGACTATGAAAGAATTCATCTTTATCATAGAAAGGGTACTAGATTCGAAATAGATAAAGACGGAAACTATGTTGAGAATATTGTAAAAGACAAATATTCTGTAGTCGCTGGAAATGATTTTGTAACTATAACAGGAGATGTTGTAGTTAATATAACAGGTAACGCTTATATGAATGTTACAGGTAATAGTACAAGTACTGTTGGTGGTAATCTTAATGCTACTATAACAGGTACAAGTGATGTAACTTCTGAAGGTAAAATAACAATTACAGGTAATGATACAACAGAGATTATATCAGATACAACTGTAACTGGTACACTTCATGTAACAGGTGCTCAGACAAACGATAGTACTATAACAGCTACAGACAGTATAACAGGTAAAGACGTAGTACTAGATACACATACACATACAATTAAATCAGGTTCATCAGCCGGTAAGACAAATAAACCTGATTAAGAGACATAAATAACTATATGGCACAGTTTAATAGTAAAAGTAAAAGTTCAAGAGTATCAAGACGTTGGTTTACTGATATTGATGTGAATATGACACTACACCCACAGACAGGTGATCTAGTCTTGAAATATGATATTAACGCTATTAAAAGAAGTATTAGAAATTTATTAACAACTAATCTATTTGAAAGACCATTCAAACCTAGTTTAGGTATTAACTTATCAGCTATGTTGTTTGAATTAGGTACTGCTGAAACAGATACTATTGTTTTAGAACGAGATATTATAAGTCTCATAAACAATTATGAACGAAGAGCTAATGTTCAAAGTATCACTTCTGTAGTAAGAGGTCACAATTTAGATATATCAATGTTTATAACAATCTCTAATGATCCTAGACCACAAGAAATAAATATAACATTACAGAGAGTAAGATAATGGCTACGATAAACAGTTCAAACATTAACATAACAGATTTAGATTTTGATGATGTATCAAAAAGTTTAAAAGAATATTTGAGAGGTCAAGATACTTTAAAAGATTACGATTTTGAGGGTTCTAACTTAGCTATCTTAGTAGACTTACTAGCATACTCAGCTCATACATCAGCGTTCAACGCTAACATGGTAGCATCAGAGATGTTCTTAGATACAGCTCAGATAAGAAAGAATATAGTATCACGAGCTAAAGAACTTGGTTATACTCCAAGTTCAAGAACAGCATCTAAAGCTACTTTTGATTTAACAGTTACGAATCCTAAAGTGGGTGGTCAGACACCATCGAGTTTAACGATTAATAGAGGTCATGAATTCACAACTGTATATGATGGTACATCTTTTACATTTATATCTCTTGACAATAAAACAATAACACCGACTACAGGTACTTTTAGATTTGATGCCCTTGATGTTTATCAAGGTAAGTTATCAAGTGATATCTATCGCTATGATAGTCAAGTCTCTAATCAAAGATTTCCAATGTTAAATCCTAATATTGATACAGCTACAATTACAGTTAATGTCAATTCAAATAATACAGTAACAGCTTGGAGTAGAGCTGGTGATTTAACAGGTATAACTTCATCATCAACAGTTTTCTATATACAAGAAAATGACGAAGGTTTATTTGAGTTATACTTCGGTGATGGTGTTATCGGAGCTTCTCCTAAAGATGGAGATCAGATAACAATATCATATTTAGTTACAGATAGTAATCACGCTAATGGTGCTGCTATATTCTCTATGTCAACATCTATTAATGGTAACTCAGCTGTAACATTTACAAATACAGTTAGTGCTTCAGGTGGTAAAGACATTGAGACACCAGATCAGATTAAATTTTCAGCGTCAAAGTTCTATACATCTCAAAATAGATTAGTCACAGTACAAGATTATAAAGCTAAATTACAAGAACTATATCCTGGAGCTGATTCAATAGCTGTTTGGGGTGGTGAAGAT
>Ga0070747_1001133_pt1 | contig 13171 bp, 7 predicted proteins | sample VirMetDEL_Mar_31_FD_77321 | JGI IMG/M metagenome (GOLD analysis project Ga0070747, IMG submission 77321) | Aqueous microbial communities from the Delaware River and Bay under freshwater to marine salinity gradient to study organic matter... | ecosystem: Environmental > Aquatic > Marine > Coastal ...
GCCTCACCACCAATGACATCTGCATCTATATCGCCGCCCTGTCTAGGCCTTATGCCGTAAACAAGGTTGCCATCAGGATCTTTAACTGCCGTCCTAAGCGCATAATCTAGGCTTAGGCCAACGTCCTTCAAACCAAACCCTGTCATAACCTTCTTGATTGCAGAGCGTAATCGGTCAACGTCTACTGATGGCGCAGGCAGAGCGAGTGTTTCTTGTTGCTGCTCCACCACAGACTCAACTGGAGCAACCGGCTCCACACCCTGTTTGGCAATGTCCTTACGCAACTCCTGCATAGACTCAGCGCCACTTTTGGTCGCTATGTTTATACCTGTGGCGTTAGCTAAGACTATTTCGCCTGCATCTGGGCTTTCTTGCAGGGCTTGGACAGCAGCACGGAACTGCGCCCCTGTGTACTTGGGCAGCTTGAATGTGGGCAGCTTGGTGGGCTTGTCAAATCGTGGCAGTGATCTAAGACGTTGATATAGCAGCCTAGCCTCAGCAACAGACAGGTCGTTTACCGACTTGATCGTCTTCTTGCCAAGAATTCTAGACGCAAGGTACTTGACCTCTGGAGATCCCACTTTGGAGGTTATGTTCTTTGCTTCTAACAGCGACTGCATCTCTTGGAAGTTGCCATCGACGTTACGCATAACGCCTTTTTCGACGGCAGCCTTGCCAGTGGCGTTGTTTAGTTGGTTGGCATAAACCCTAGCATCAGCCTCGGTCTTGAACTTAACCAGCTTAGGCGGCTTCTTCTTGGGGTTTGCTTTGATTTCAGCGTCTTTCTCTAGGACGGTCAGAGGTCTGCCCTGAAGCACCTCGCCTGCGCTGCTCCTGATAATAGGGTTGCCAGCTTTACTGAGATCAGCCTTGTACGTTTCTGTCTCTGGAAGACCATTTACCCGTGTATCGGTAAGGTTATATAGCTGGTCTTCTTTCAGTACGCTTCTGACTTCTTCAATGGTGAAGTTGTTTGTTACTGGCAGACCCTTACGCAGACGCTTCGCATTGATGCGCTGAGAGGCGGTCATCTTGGACGGCCCTACACGGTTTTCTACCAGTGTTTTGACATCAGCAACCTCATCAAAGCCACGGTCTTGTGTGGTCTCTGCCGCGCTATCTACGGCAACAGATGTATAGGTGTTGGAGTCGGGGTGGTTTACAGCGAAGTTGTAGGACTGAAGTGTAGAAGCTTGATCTGTGTCATACGCTTCTGGGGATGTAGAGATAACTGCATCACCGGCAGAAAAGACGTTGTCGTTGATGATTTCGTCATTAAGAAACCCAGCAAGAGCGAAGGCATCTTCTGAGTTGTTGAGTGGTATGCCGAACTGCTGACCAGAACTGTCTTGTACAGTAAAGACGGGAGCGCCAGTCTCATCTAGCTGCGTGGTGTCTCCTAAAGCACCGCCAAACTCTTGCGGCAGGTTGACCGTGAATGAGTTGTCTGCTGACGGGAAACTGTCGCCCATTGTCTGGCGTATCTGTTGAGCATAGGCAAGCATTGGCTGCTTTGGGTATCGCCTTTGAATGCCTGCGGTAGGCTCTGCGACAGTGGTGATCTGCAAGCCTGTCTGCTGAGGCACACCATTCACGGAGGTAATCACCTCGCCGCCACCGGGAACCTCAACAAAGGTTGTGACCTGCTCTGTAGGCTTGCCTTTGTTTCTTATTCTGGTCTTTTCTTCTGCTTGGAAGGTCTGGCCTGATGCATCAGATATGTTAACTATTCTTGCAGGAGTCTTTAACTTGGTTGTGAGCGCCCTGCCTGTGGGTGGAGCTATCTGAGCGGGATCTATCTCTGCTCCAGCAGCCTGCCTACGGGCCTCAGCGGCAGCCTTTACGTCTAGATTAGACTGAGCGTCTATACGAGCTTGTTCTGCAAGGTCTTTGGGTAGGTTTGCCTGCCTTTGGTTCTGGGCATCTTCTAGGTCTTCTCTTTTCTTTCTCTCTGCTTCTTCTGAGGACTTGAAGGCATCTTTGTTGCGCCTTCCAGCTACAGCGTTCAAGACTAAGTCAGCACCTGCACCGACAGCACCGCCAACGGTGAAGTCATCCATCAGGTTGCCACCGCCAACCTCCAGAGCCTCGTTGTATACGCCCTTCTCAACAGCGTCTTGCAACAGACTTGCGGTTACTTCCTGAACGCCCTCAACCGTACCTGACATCAGGGCTGACCTAAGACGTTGACTGATGCCAGAAGGTAGCTGATCACCCGCTTCTAGGCCTCTAAGCCTGCGCAAAAGCCTTACAGGCGTAGCAAGCTCTGACAGGCCCACCATAGTGCCGCCGACAATAGCAGCGTCTTCCTGCCCCTCAGAGACATCAAGACCTGCGTCACGGGCAGCTTGTATTCTTTGTGCTTGATCACCAGCGCCTGTGCCTGCCGCTAGTATGCCAGCGGCTCCTAGCTCACCAGCCTGAACCGCTCTGCTTGCCTGTATGCCCTTGCCAGCCAGACCAGCAAGCCGCACCGCTGCGGTGGGGGTGAAGAACGATGCAAACGAGCCAACACCTTCGCCAAACTTGGTAAGCCATTGATCTCTATAGGCTGCATCAGCCCCCATAGACTCTTCTATTGCAGCACGGCCTTCTCTTGCAGCGCGAACCAAGTCATTCTCTTCGCCGCTATCTATTAAGTCCTCAAGGCCTACTGCGTTAGTGCCTGCATCCGCAAGCTCTGCAAGACCTTCGCCAGCAGACAAGAACGCATTGGCAAAACCGCGACCTACACCCTTGGCAGTCTCAAAGGCTTGACCAGAGGCGGTTCTCTCTCTCTCGTAATAAGCCTGAAAAAGCTCCTCAGCATCTTGAGGCGTTGGAGGAGAATCGCCGGTTACACTAATAGTTTCGCCGGTAACGGTGTCTGTCAGAGTGTAATCTGGCATTACTAGTTGATCACATAGCGAGAAGTTGCTGGACTTGCTGTAGCCGCCTCTACCGCGCTGGCAGTAGGATCTTCGACAACAGCAAGAGCGGAAGTCATGTCAATGCCTTGTTGTTCAGCCAGTTTAATTACAAGTTGTCTCTTTCGGGCTGCGTATTCTGGACTACCAACAAAAAGAGGCTTGCCATCTGGCCCCTGAGCGCCTTTCAGTAATTCTTCAGCACTTTCGATAATTCTCTTTTGCTCAAGGCTCATGCTTGTTCTGCTAGAGCTGTCTGAAAGAGAATCGTAGTACCTAGCCCGTAAAGCCCTGTCACGGGCCTTTTCACGCACATCCTGTGCGGCAACGCCTGCCTTAGACAGACCCTCTGCTAGGTCACCCTTAGCAATGCCAGCGCCAAGCTGTATCAGAGCAGCACCAAGGGCTTCTTTCTTGGCAAGCTCTTCCTTGCTCATAAGGCCAGCCTCACGGGCAGCCCTAGCCTCTTGTATGTAACGATCTGCTACTTGCTGTGATGTCTCTTCGCTAGAATCAGGTGTCGCCACTGCTGCTGCTTCAGTTGTTGGTTCAGCCTGTTCCGCTGCGTCTGTATCAACCACTGTTGCATCGCTTCCCCCTTTCTTTTCAGGCTGATTGAACTGGCTTAGTCTGGTATTAAGCTCTGATAGCTGTGACTCACGCCTACGAACCTCTTTCTTTACGGCTGGGTCTGTTGTGTCATGAGTGGCAATGTACTCTTGCAACTCAGCCTGCTTGGTCTGAATCGCTTCTATAGCTCTCATATTAATCTGAGCTTCTTTACTGATGCGCTCTTCTGCAAACGTACCCTCTGGCCTTTGAGTTCTGTCTTTCTCTTCTCGTCTGGCTAGAGCCATTCCACCAAATGGACTACCGCCGTATATCAAAGCTTTTTGCGCGTCAGACATAGGCTCGTCATCCTCAGCCACTTCCCCGCTTGTTCGCTCCTCTTCAAGTCTTTGCTGCTCCAGTATTCGTTTCATGTCAGCGCCAACGCCACCCATACCTACACCGGATCGACCAGACAACGCCTGCTGGACTTCAGTCTCACCCTTGGCAGCGTCCTCTATGATCGCAGAAACAGGGTTGTTATCTGTAGTAATCAGGCCTTTCGGGTCTACCTTAGTGTTTTCTGCCATGCGAATGACATCGCCTGCTTCAGCTTGCTTTCTCGTAGGCTGTCGAGCCACAAGCGGCAATGCGTTCTCTAGCTCTGGAAGCGTTGATACACGGCTTTGCCTAATAATCTCGCCAACCTCTGGTGTCTCTCTTCCACCAAAGATGCCGGTCATTAGTTCTGTGGTTGTTTGCGGGGGTACTGGCAAGAACTCAGTGGTTGTCTTAGTTGCTCTTTCTCTAGGAGCGTCCATGTCCGGGCCTACTGGCATCGGCATCTGTATGTTTGGTGTTGGAGTCGGGAACTGTGTTGCTCCAGTTTCACCCTGACGTAAGTTTGCCTGCTCAATCATGCCTGTGATCTGACCGGGACTGTACTCAGACCTAGACTCCATCATAGCCATTGGTGACAAGATTCTTGCTCTCATCTCAGGGTCTGAAAGGTCAACCTCTGCGTCAGGGTCTATGCCAAGCTGACCAGATATATAGTTGACGTAACTACTTGTATCGTTTTCTGAGGGAGGAGCAAACCTGTTTATCAAGCCACGGACAGTATTGATTCCGCGCTTTGTGCCGTAGGTGGTGAGTACTTTGTCGGCAGCACGAACCCCGTACATTGGGTCTTCAAAGCTTATAAAACCTGAATCTTCACCTGACTCCCCAAGAAATCCTTGGTCATACTGCCTGATGTTGAACGGGTTATTTATTCTTTGACCAATAATAGATGACTGTGCAGGAGTTTGATCAATCGGGAATGTAGCCATCCTGCCTTCAGCCATGCGGATAACGCCGCCTGTCGCCATGCCTTGTGGTGCCATAGGCTGCTGCATAGGCTGCTGCATAGGCGCTTGAGGAATCGGCTGACCCATAGGGGGTTGTGGCATAGGGCCGCCCTGCGGCATACCTTGCTGGGGCATCATTGATGCTATGCCCTGCGGCTGAGGGTTAACTATTTGCTGGGCAACTGTCCCTTGAGGTTGCTGCTGCTGCCTAGCTTCAAACCGCTTACGCATGTCGCCACGGCGCTGTATCTCGCTGATGACAAGGAACTGAGGCACCTGTGGATTAGGTGCTTTAGCCAACTGCTGTAGCGCCTGATCAGGCAGCCCTTTTACGTCATCCTCTAGCTGGATTAGGTTCTGCATCGATTATCCTCTACCGCCCAAGGCGTTATAAAGACCTACACCACCAATGCCTGCGCCAAGAAGCTGCTGACCAGTGGAAGGTTGAACACCATAGCTCGCCATAGTGCTACCGGGGGTAACAGGCAGACCTTGAAGCATGTTGCTGAAGAATCCGATCTGCTCTCTTGGGAACGCTTGCTGACGCAAGAAGTCTTGATAGCCCATGTCCAGACTACGCTGACCCATGCCTCGCTGTATCTCACCAGCAGCCTGCAAGTTTTGTAGCCTGTCAAAGGCCATTGCCTGCTCCTGTCCACCGAGCGAGCTAAGTAGTCGCGCTGCGTCAAGTGCTTGACCTCTGCCAGCTTGATCAGCCTGTAGCCCTGCAAGTCCAAGCTGCGCTCTGTCTTGCGCTGAACGGACGTTAAACTCTCTAGCAGCCATTGCCGCTTGGTTTTGGGCCTGATCCATACGTTCTTGAGTTTCTTGTGCAGACAGACCCATGCGAGCAGCTTCTTGTTTTGCTTGCTCACGGGCTTGGAATACCGCTCTGGCTTCCTGCTGTTGAGCCAAAGCCATCTGCTGGTTTTGTCCAAACGCATCAGAACGGAAACGCTGCGCTGCTTGATTGGCAGCCTCTTGCTGCTGTTGCGCTGACAAACCAAGTTGAGCAGCTTGCTGCCGAGCCTTTTCTCCAGCTTCAAATGACCTTTGAGAGAACTGCTCTTGTGCCTGACGGGCTGCGTCAGCCTGCTGTTGAGCAGACAAACCAAACTTGGCTGCCTGTTGTCTTGCTTGCTCTGAGGTGCCAAACGCAGCCTGTCTAAGCTGCTCCGCTTGCTGCTGCGCCTGCTGTGCTTGAGTACCAGTCTGCAAGCCAAGTTGAGCCTGCTGTAATCTTGCGGCCCTGTCGGCTTCAAAAGCTTTTTGAGCTTGATCAAATGCTGCCTGACCGCCTCTACGTTGAATGTCCTCAAGCTGTTGGCCCAGATTGCGTTCTCTCTCGGATTGCATGATCGCTTCACGATAGCCGCCGAGACCGCCAGCCTGTGCTGCTTGTTGAGAGATGTTTGCTGCTTGGGTGTCAGAGGCTCTTGTTGCCTCTCTCTTCTCTATGTCAGTCACAAGCTGCTGATAAGGATTCATATAATCCTGAACAGTTGCTGCATCAGCTATCGTTCCAGCCTCAAATCCGGGGCCAAAATCTGCCTGACCCGTATATTGAGATTGTATTTGACTAGCCGTGTAGTTGGGGTCAAACGTGCCAGCGGTATATCCAGCGTCTCTAGAACTAGCTGCATAGTCGGAAGCTATGGTGCCGGGGGCGTATGTAGGGTCAAGGGTTCCTGCTGTAAAGCCTTGAGTCAGGCTTGCGTCTGTAGGTGCTGTGTAGCCAGAAGCTATAGTGCCAGCTTGATAGTTTGAAAACTGCTGCTGAGGATTGAATCCAGAAGCAATGTTCATCCCCATGTTGGTTGGCTGATAGCCTATCTGTGTGGCTATGTCGCTTGCTGATCTAATCTGCTGAGGAGCGCCAGCGCCAGCCATCTCTGCCATGCCCTGCATTGCAGTGGTTTCAAAAGGATTAAAGTCCTGTATCCGCTGACCCTGATAAGTCTCGTATGGTCGAGTGCTTTCGTATACTGTTCGACCAAGCATCTCCTCATAGAAAGGCTTTGCATACTCAGGGAGGTTTGTCTGTGTTACTACGCTCTCAGTTTGTTGAGGGCCGCCGCCACCACCACCTTTACTCATCTCTTAAACTCCTCTCGTAAACGACATATGATCGCTCAAATCCGTCTTGCTGAAGCCATTTCCAGAATCCCATCCTAGCAGTAGCTTCTATGCCGTCACAGTTATTATCTATTGCCCAGTCAGTAAATCGCTCAAGCATGTCCCAAACCCAATCGTTGAATTTGTCGCCGCCCAAAAACTGTATCGTAAGCATCCTTTTTGCTGGATAAGACACCAGTTCTGTCGTGCCTACCCCGTCTATCTTGTGATCTTCGTCAAACGCCAGCCATAGGTGCTGATGGCCTAGTTTTATAGATTGGAGAAGCGACTCCTCATTCCACCTGCCTTTTGATCTTGCTACCGCTTTGAGTAACTGCCCTCTAACTTCAGGCCACAATGTCTCTGTATAATTAGGAGGAACCATTGTGATTGTGTGAGTAACTTCTCTTGGCGCTGTCTTGCTACGCACTTTTGGCTCACGGGATATATCCCTAACCCTTGTTTCGTCAAAGCTTAACAATTGGCTCATGCGGGTATTAGGCCTCCATCTCTAGCTACCAGTGGATCTGGTTGCTCTGTTGTGCCGGTTTTCTGCATCCTTATCTCATCAAGCATCGCGTCAAAACGCTTTGCACCAGCGCCTGTGTCGCCGTCGCCTGCCGCTGAGACTACGTCTGCTGGGATAATAAACTCACCGGGAGACACTGCTACAGGCTGCTGACCGCCGATAGTGCCGGGAATCATGTCATCCATGCCACGGCCTTCACCTTGAATTAGACCTTCTGTCTGAGCGTCTGGCTGAACACTCTGAAGTACTTGCTCTCTAAGCATCTGGAAAGCTTCTGTTCCATACTCATCCAAGAACCGATCAATAACAACAGAGGCCTCTTCTTCTGAAAGCTGACCCATAACAGCCATCATGGTCTGCTCTATGAGAGGGTCTGCGCTTGGCACCGTGCCGCCTTCTTGCATGCCCATATAAGCGTTGGTGTAATCAAAAGACAGGTTCTGCATGTTTGGAGCAAACCTCATAAAGTCTTCTTCTTTGTTGCCGGTCAGACCTAAATCCGCAAATTCTTTTTTAGCTGCCTGATACTTTTTACTTGCTGCGCCCATTCCTCTAGGGTTGCTTGTCGCAAGAGATACTAGTGCGTCATAGTCTTTTTCAGACATAAACGGAGCAATACCTTGGCCTGTAAGCATGTCTGCGAGATTAGCGGCTGAAGTTGTAGTCGTATCGGTAGTGGTGCCTGTATCGGTGTCAGGCTTGGGATCATCTATCTCAGGGATACGTTCTCTGAAATACTCAATCTCAGGCCCGAATCCGGGTCTGTACTCAATCTCTTCTAGCTCTGCTGCGGTCTTAGCCACTGGGCCTCTTAGCTGTGCCTGTCTGGATGCGGCAGAGCCGTAACCAAACCGAGCGCCTCCACCCATACCTTGATTAAAGCCGCCCATTGGGCCGCCCTCCTCCATGCGTATTGGCGCTCTGCCGAGGTTTTGAAGGTCGTTTACCTGACGCTGATACTCTTGAGGGTTCAGGGAGACGATGCCGCCAGCCCGTGCGTAGTTTGTGGGATCATATGCAGCGTACTGTCTGCCCATGCCGGAAGTATCGATGCCAAAGTCTGTACCAGCTAAATCCAGCGATGTGCCTAGCAGATCATAGGCACGATCCTCTTCTGCCTGCCGGTCAGCTTCAGTCTGCCGAGCCATCTGCTCGTAGCCCTCTTCCATTTCTATTTGGCCTTGAAGACCTGAGCCGATAGCAAGAGGCAACGCAGATCCGGGCTTCATTAATCCCTTGCCTGCGGCTGCTAAAGCGTCTCCACTAGAGAAGGGTTGAGCAACTCTTTCTGCAAACGTAGTTGCATTAGCGGCAGAGGGGTCTAGGTTGAGACCAGCAAAGTTTTCTCCAGTACCCTGAATAAGTCCAGTTCTTTGAGTAAACAAATCTCTAGATAGCTCATCTACAGCGCCGGTCGCAACATCTGCTGTTGATTGAAGAGCAGAAGATGCCGCTCCTTCCTTCGCTGTCTGTAAAGCTAAAGCTTGGGTTGCATCTGTCGCGGCTGTTGTGGCATCGCCAAGTGTAGCAAGAGTTTCTGTTGCCCCGGTGGCAGCATCAGAACCTGCGCCTAAAGCAGACCCAAGACCATAACCCATAAGACCAGAAGCAATGCCTTTCTTGAGATCTCCAGTCATAGCTGTTGTAGCCAAACCAGAACCAATAGCACCTGCTAACGCGCTGTTAGCGCCGATAGCCCCCAATGCTGTGCCTAGCGTACCCGCGCCAACAGCACCGGCAGCAGCGGTAAATGCTCCGGGGGCTAATGCACTTGCCAGCATAGGTATAAGGAACGCAAACGCCTCTGGCTGTCCTGTTACAGGGTTGGTAGTGAGACCGCCCGGAACCATAGACGCTATGCCCTGAACCTCTGCTGGGTTCATGTGTACGAGCATGCTGTCGCCATATCGCCCGTACTGAGCCATTTGCTCTGCCTGTGGCTGTAATGGCGCTTGTTGCATCTGTCCTCTTACATATTCCATTAACTTGTCTCCACACCGAATAGGTTAAAGCTTACATTAGCGGCACTGGCGTAAACCTTGACCACATCCGCTTGACCAAGACACATGCCAATAACCACGGTTCTAGTGGTAGTGGCAGCAAGGGCTTCGTCAAAAAATATAAATTGTTTGTCATCTGCTGAAGCGCCAGCTACATGGACGCTTACCCTGAACGTGATGGCAGAACCACTTCTGTTGCATATAACTAGTGAGCTAACAGTTGTTTGCGTCAGGTCTGGGACTGTATACAGCGTAGTCGTTGTCGTTGCCGAAACATCGGCCTGACCCAGAACCTTAATCGCATCTGTCATGAGGCACCCATCAGCAAGAACTGAAAACGACGCATGGCAAGAGAGCCTTCTTTGTCGCCTTGAGTCTTAGCAAGAACCACATCGTTCTCAATCTGATCCATCGCAAGCTCTAGGGTGCGTCTTGTTAGCCCCTGCTCTTGCTGATCATACTCAGGTGTTGGTATGGGCAGAGGAGTTGTTCTTGTACCAGCCATTAGCGCCTCCCGTCTGAGCGTATATCAAAACGCAGATCACCAAGCCGCCAGCCGTAACCAGAGCCTGAGCTTTCGAGCCTGACAATAGGATGCCTAGCCCTAGCCCTGACATGGTTTTGGTCTGTAGACGATGTGACCGTTGCCGTTGCAAGGGTGCTGGTGCTGCCCAGAGGGAAGTCTTTGCCCTTGATCGTCATATCTATTGACGCATCAGAGGTTGTCCCGCTGAAAGCAAAGTCAGGTATGACCCGACTGATCATCATGAACCTTTGACCCTCTTCTATTTCTAGGTCGCCGCTTTCCACATAAGCGGTCATTGGGCTTCCATCATCATCAAAGCCGACTTCATGAGAGTACAGGTAGTTGTTATCTGTATCTGTAATGACTGACGTAGCTAAGGGCTTATTCCTTGTGCCAGCGCCACGCCATGCTCCGCGAACTAACGTGCCAACACTCCACAAGTTTTCTGCGTAGTTATAGCTGACATAGTTGGTTATCTCTGTGTCGCCAGAGCCTATTGGGTAATACCAGATGACCTCAGAGAATGCGTTATTTTCTGCTGCAAAGACCTTGAACGACTGATCTTCGTTAAGGTTGGAAAACACATAGTCTTTTACAGAGCATGGAAGAGGCTGCACAGAACCGTTGTAGACATAAAAGCCGCCTTTGTCCATAAAGTAGACGGAACCCCTAGCGTTGACCGCTGCGTTAGGGCTGATCATGGATATGTCAGTGCTTACGGTCTGAAACTGGAACGTGAATGGTGCGCCAACAAACCGCATGGAGTGCAGGCTGACATCCGTAAATACCAGTATCTCTTGTCTGCCCTGAACCGCGCCAATGATCTGAGACCCTGAGTTGATTCTTACACCACCAGCGGTGTTAGTAGCTGTAGGAGTCCAGTCTGCTGCGTTTTCCTGATCAGAGAACCGAATAAAAAGCGGGTCAATCTGGCTAGAGCCAATAGGATTAGACCCGAAAGCAATAACGTGCTGATCTATGTCGCTAACCATGACTTGTAAGGCAATGGTTGGCACGTTAGAGGCACCGGCTAAAGTGGATATGTTTACTCCTCTTGCGCCTGTACCTGAAGACTCGTCCCAGTAGTAAATACCGCCACCACGGGGATTGAATACCAAGTCTTCTCCAAAGTTGTCTTGGCTGAAAAGTCTTAGCTGACCTGCTGATGAGATACTACTTACGCTACCAAACGCAGTTACACCCCATCCTGCCGTGCCCCAGCCAGTGCCTGTAGCAAAAGCGTTGGTGCCAGTATTGATCTGATAGGCAGCTACCGTCGAACTGCCGCCATTGCCAGTATCGCTTGCGTTAGCGGTTACAGTTGCACCGCTGGTGTCCTTTGCCACAATGGTAAACGTATTGGTCGTAGGCACAGAAGAAATCTGATACTCCTGATTTAAGACCTCTGCGACTACATTGCCACCCAAGGACGCTGCGTCTGAGAAGGTAACGAAGTCGTTGACCACTGCGCCATGAGAATTCTCGGTGACCGTAATTGTTGAAGAGCCGTCGGTTGCTGCAAAGGTTGGGTCGCCAGCGCCAGAAGTTAGCCTTATCGGCGTAACATCGTTGAACAGATCACCAGACACCACATAGAACTTAAGATGCGTACCAAGGCCTATGTAACGTATAGACTCCAAAGAAGACCAGTCATGTATTGACCGGCAAACTCCTAAGAACGAAGTCTCAGAAAACTTTTCCCATCCACCAATCTTTTCAGGCCTACCCTGCCTAAATCGAATCTTGTCGGCATCAAACCATCCAGCATCAGCAGAGTACTCTGTGCCTTCTTTGTTAACGCCGGGAGCAAATTTTATCTTGCTGAGAGGCATATTTAACGTCTGCGCCTACGCGACCTAGTAGTCGGTGCTTTGCGTTTTTTCTTTACGGTCTCGGTGTTTGGCTTTGGAGGCACGGGCTTTCGTCTCCCTCTGCTCCTACCTACACTCTTTGCAGGCTTAGGTGTAGAAACTGGTGGAGGAGGCTGTACAGCAGCAACTCGCTGCCTGACTTGCTCCATGACCGCAGGATCAGTCATGCCGCCAATGCCGCCCATCATTCCGCCAACCCCACCCATGCTGCCTATATCAGCTATTGGGTCTGTTTTAGTTCCGCCAAGTTTACCCAAGAATCCGCTTTGACCAGAAGCCCGTCTTTGCTCTTGAGCTTGCTTGATGTTTTCTATTTGCTCCGGCGTAAGGCCGGGAATAGCTCCGCTAAATAAACCACCAGATCCCGGCCCAGCTTCTGCCAATGCAGCCTCATAACCCGGATCACCGGGAGCTATAGCATTAGAAAACATGCCGCCCATACCCCGCAACCTGTCACCTAAAGACTGATCCATTACTGGCCTTGGTGTAGGTGTAGGCCTAACAGGGGCGGGTTGGGTTGCGGGCGCGGCTGGCTGACCTGTCATTATTTGACCTATACCGCCGCCTTTTTCTCCACCCATACTTGTTGACGGACGAAACGCAGCCCCACCATACATCTGGCCTTCACCACCAAATTGATCTATGTCTGTAAAATCAAATCTGCCTGCAACAATATCATCGCGCCGTTGACGAGCAGCCTCTTGTCTAGCGGCCTCTTCAGCAGCAAGACGGTCTGCTTCAGCCGCAGCTTCTGCTTCAGCCGCAGCCTCTGCCGCTATACGATCCCTTTCTGCTTGAGCAGCAGCTTCGGCAGCAGCACGTTCAGTTGCTATGCGGCCTTGTTCTGCCTGTGCCGCAGCAGCTTGCTCCGCTGCAATTCTATCTCTTTCTGCTTGAGCGGCTGTTTCTGTCGCTGTTTGCTCTGCCGCAGCGCGTTCTTGGGCTGCTATAAGCATGTCTCGTTGACGCTGCTCTTCAGCCTGCCTGCCCTGCGTTATGGCATCAGTTGTTGCGCCAGCATCAAACGTCTGAAAAGGCTGGCCTGTGAGAGGATTAATACCCTCCATAGGGTTTGGGGCTGCCTGCTGAGGCGTTAGCAAAGCCCCGGTCTGTGGAGCACCCATAGGGTTTTGACCGCCAAGTAGAGCCGCTATGCCTGTAGGAACGCCGTAGTTAGGATTTCTCGAAAGAAGAGGTTGACCTTGCATCTGACCGTAGCCAACGGGCAGTCCGGGCGGGGTAAAAGAATTTGCTGGGGCTGTGGGAGGCGCAAAGCCTAGTTGTTGAGCATTAGGGCCAGTCTGCATGTTTTGGTCGAATAAACCC
>Ga0070747_1001135_pt1 | contig 13156 bp, 13 predicted proteins | sample VirMetDEL_Mar_31_FD_77321 | JGI IMG/M metagenome (GOLD analysis project Ga0070747, IMG submission 77321) | Aqueous microbial communities from the Delaware River and Bay under freshwater to marine salinity gradient to study organic matter... | ecosystem: Environmental > Aquatic > Marine > Coastal...
ATAGATTGGTTTACCATATGGAGCTAGTCCCATTAATTTGTATTCACCAGAGTTTAATCTAAACCCACAAAAGTAAGTAAACGCACTATATAAGAATCCAAGTGAGTTTGGAAACTCTATGGTTTGAATCATTTTTAATTTGTTTCCAATACCAACACTAACTGACGCTGTATCCCACTCACCCACACCATCCAATGTAACTATCGTAGCTTCTTTAAATGGTGATGGATAAAATGCACTAGCAGCGTGAGATTCGTGATGTTTTATAAATTGTAAATTTGGAATCTCTTTTTTTAATTGTTTCCATTTTTTATATTGAGATATAAAAGCTTTACTAAACAAACTAAAATTTCTTGGAGCATTAGATATAAATGTTTTTAAAATTCTATCCATTTTTAATTTAGGATTCTCATAAAAAACTATTTCATCTATGTCTTCAATTTTTAATTTGTTTTCTTTTAAACAATAATCAATTGAATTATATGGAAAACCATTGTCATGCTTTATCCGTGTAAATCTTTCTTCTTGTACAGCAGACAATATCTTTCCATTCTTTACAAGAGCAGCACCACTGTCGTGATAAAATGATGATATACCTAATACTAACATTAATCTAAAATATCATTAACTTTTCTTAGTTTATTAGCTATGGGTTTCTCCGTGTCATATACTTTTTTTATACCATCTCCAACCATTAACTCTGCTTGACGAATTGCATTTACTAAATTATCAGAATGTTGTATGGAAGCTGGTTGGTCTGAACCATACATAGTTCTATTTATAGTTATATGAAACTCTACACATTCAGAACCCAAAACTGCAGCCCCAACACAAGCATCTAAACCATTATAGTGATTAGAAAATCCAATTTTTAAATTAGGATATTTGTTTTTTAATGTTGTGATATACTTTAAGTTAACCTCTTCAGGTATAGTTGGATATGTACTTGTACAAGCTAGAACATATTCAACATTGTCAAGTATATCTAAAGCCGCATCTATTTCTTCTTCTGTAGCCATACCAACTGAAACTATAACAGGTTTACCTGTATCATTTAGTTTCTCCAAAAATCCTTTATCAGTTAACATAGCTGATGCTATTTTATGATATTTTACATTAAGATTATCTTCAACATCATCTAAACTATTCCAATCCCAACAAGATACAATAAAATCTAATCCTAAGTCATTACTATGTTTTTCAAGTTCTTGAAATTCTTCTATACTTAATTCTATACCTTCTTTTTGTTCTCTTGTTGTTGTCCCAAATGGTGATTTTCTTGGTGTGTCTAATTCTTCTTGACTATAAACTACATCAATATCTCTCTTTTGAAATTTAACGGCATTACAACCAGATTGTTTAGCTTTGTCAATCAGTTGTTTAGCTAAATCAATGTCTCCATTATGATTTATTCCTATCTCTGCTATTACATACGTTTTACTCATTACTTTCTCCTATTAAGTTATTATAATATACAAAACTTTTCGCATATAAGTCAAGCATTTTTTAAAATAACACCTTCTCTGTCATTCATTTCCCATCCAGATTTAGTTTTAAATCCGGCGCTTTCACCTATAAACTTGTTAATTTTTAGTTTACCTTTTTTTATTACATTGTCAATTGACATCCTAACATTTTTACTAGCAGAATTTCCATAATCATCCATTATTATAATTGGATTATCAAAATAATTCATAGCCTTTTCAATGTCATACTCTACTTGTGGATAATCGTGACTAGCATCTATGAAAACTACATCAGCTTTTGGATAATTCCATTCATCCTCTACAACATTAGAAACTTGATATGTAATGTTATCACACCCATCACACATCTTTTTTGCTCTATCTATATTCTCCTGAGCCCAATCTACAGCGTGTACACTTTTAAACAAACTACTAAAAACCTTTGTAGTATCACCATGACAACATCCAAGTTCTACCATTGTCACATCTTTATATTTGTCATCACCAAAAAAGTCAATTAAATCTTTTTTAAATTTTCTCGATGTTGATAATCTAAATTTATCTTTATGTCTTACTGAATTTAAAAGTATTTCATTTTCATCAAGGGTATAATTATGTTTAATTAAATCCCATGTCTGTTTCATTATATCAGTTCTTTGGTCTTTTGGTATACCATTGAAAACCCAATCATAACCATACTTTATAAAGAAGGGTGTTTTATCTTCATTAAGTTGCCAATTGTGAGAAAACATTTCCATTCTATGCATATGAGTTAATTTAAATGGTAATGGTAAATCTAATTTTATATCAACATTATTCATTTGTATCCAGTAGTTCAATGGTGTTTGTTCAGTTCCTTTTTTAATTGTATCATCTTGTAATCTTACAAGTTCGTCTACATTATCATAGTAAAACTTTTTAAATAATAAAAATAACTCTTTATGTTTTTTGTTAAATATCATTGGAGATGAGTTTACATATTTTGATTGGTCTAATTCAAATCCATCAAAGAAATCTTTGTAACCTTGAATGGAATCATAAATCCATCTCATATTACTTCTATCTACCAATGCACACATTTTATCTTCTGTCATATTAAAAAAGTTTGGAGCATCCCACTTCATCATATGTGAACTATCAATCAGAGCTATTTGGTCGTACTCTATACCTAATCTCTCCAATTCATCAAAACAAAATATTGCTTTTTGCCAATTTGGTCTGAATTTAAATAAATCTTTTTCTACTGGTTCTGTGAATGGAACGAATAAACAATCATTTCTTTTACACCAATACTCCCAAGTTTTCCTTGAGTATTTAAAGTACTCATACTCACCATATTTATCTTTGAGTTCTGGATTAATTATTCCAGTCCACCAAATTACATTTTTTTTCATTTTTGTAACTCCATAATTATTTTTGAATCATTATTTAAACACTGTCCATCTTTTAAAGAAAACTTCCAATGATGTCGTGGACAAACTAAATTACCATCTACAACCTCACCATTGGATAAATCAGCCTTTGCATGAGGACAATATTTCTGACATTTATATTTCTTTTTATCGTGTTCCAATATAAAAACCTCATTATCTAAATCTTCATTAAAATGAAAATTTTCATAATTCTTATGTGCAGTTGGTTCTGCTAGTTTAAGAAATGCCATTAAATGTTCATTATACTTATCAGGTTGTCTTTTGGCTTTAAATCTTAAACTCAAGAATAATTCTTCCCAAGTTATTTCTTTATTCAATATTAAATTTAACCATCTACTTTCAAGTATAAACTCATAAAAATATGTATCATCATTGTAATATCTTACAGAATTTTTACTATTTACAAAATCTATAATTATTTTCTCATCAATGTTACCATTTATATTTAGTAATATTGAACCACCTATTTTATCAGAAAGCATAATAGATTTTTTCAACAATGGAATAAAATATTTTTTACATTTTTTAAGTAAACTATAATCAACATTTTCTGTAGACTTTATAACATTTTCAATTAAAGTTTCTCTTCTTTTTTTGTATTTATTTAAATAAGAAAATCTATCATCAAAACATTCATTCTTTAAATTATTATCACTTATTTCATTATAATTTGAAGTAGTGGAAATCTCATCACCTGGCATTAACAATATAGAATCATAATTAAGTTCTCTTAAAAATTTGTGTACATTTGCTTGTGTTGGAAATGTATTCTCCTCTTCAAAATTCAAATCAAAAGATTGTTCATCTAAAAAACAAGGAGGACCAGCACAAGGTATATAAATATTTGGATTAAGTTCATCTATTAATTTAGTAATAGATTTATATTTAAATATCCTTTTTTCTTTTGATAACTTAAACATCTTTTCTTCATCGTAATCATATACTAATGGATACCAACTAGCACCTGAAAATTGAGCAAATAGATATGTTGTATCAAAATTATCTTTTATCCACTCAATATCATCTTCAGAAGGTTTCATATCATTTATATCAACGACAACTTCATCACCTACTCTAAAAATTAAAGCAGCATCATCTTGTCCCATAGGAACTTGAACCAAAGGTGTGTATTCAACATCACCTAACAAAAACTTTTGTCGTGAATTTACTTCAATTATATCATTATCTAATTCATCATTTAATATATCACGAAATCTTTTTCCAACATAATTAGGAATAATTATAGAAGTTTTTGAATTTAATGTTTTTAGAAACTCTATATCACAATGGTCTTGATGTTCGTGAGATATACATACATAATCTAAATCGTCTTTCCAAGAAAAATCAATATCTGTATTATCTGGAAATTGAAACCAACTACTCTGAAATGCTCCACTTTTAGAAAACCATGGATCTGTCACTATGGATACTTTATCAGTTTTTATGTAAACACTAGCATGTCCTAAAAACTTTATCATCTTAATAATTCTTTTGGAAATGTATTTGTTTCTGTGTTCATCGAATAAACTAATTCATGATTTCTTTCCCTTATCAAAGACAAAAAATTACCATAATTATCTCCACCTTTTTCAGTCCAAGAAAATGGATGAGTTAGTAATTGTAATTTATTTATTTTAGAGAAATCATAATCCAATGGATGTCCGTATTTCCACTCGTGATTTGAATCAGCCAAATATAAAACATTTAATTTTTTAGGTTTTTCTTCAAAGTAATGAAAAAACTTTTTATCATAACAATTTATTTTGTTTGATAATTGAAAATACTCTTTTAGATATTCTTTTTTAGGTCTATGAAATGCAAATCTATCAATATAGAACCCATAGTAATATTCTAACATTTGAATATCTGTACTTACATAAGTTTTTAATTTATCTAAATCCATCAATGGTGGATTTTGATGTAACCCTATGTGGTGTCCTAAATCTTTTATTCTTTTAATTAAAGTTATATTCTTTTCCGATAAAGCGTTATATGTATTATTTCTTACTTGAACTGTATAAGTAGATGTAACACCCAATTCATTTTCTACTTTGGCTAATTCATAAGCCCTATCAATAGAAAATTCAATGTCATGCCTTAACACACAAAACTTTTCTGTTTTTTCCGTAACTTCTGAAAAATCTACAATTGGTAAATTGTTTTTTATCAAAGTAATTATATTTCTATATTCATTATAACTAAACATATCAATCCTTTTATTTTACAAATTTATTAATAAACCAATTTAAATAATTATCCATACCATCTTCCAAAGACATAAAGTCCGATACCCCAAATTCTTGTTTATATCTATCCAAAGAAACCCATACTTTTTTTGGTGCTGATGTTATGACATCATTATTTACTTTACCTTTTTTAACTTCTTTTTTAAATTTATTTCCAATTATCTTAGCTAAATCATATATTGTAGTTTCTTCTTTACCACCAATATTATAAACACTATGTTTACCACGAATCAATATATTAAATAACATAACACAACAATCAGAAATATGTTGATATTTTCTAAAAGAAGAACCATCATCAAATAAATCTATAACATTATTTTTCATAGCTTTTTTAGTTAAATCACTCATAACTCTAGAATCACTTGAAGTGTGTCCTGGACCATAACACAAAGATACTCTTGTTGATTTAGCTTCATAACCCAAGTCTCTCATAATATTTATGGTATGTTCACCAGTTATTTTACCTAAAATGTAAGAAATTCTTTTATGGTTTAATGAAACATTTAATTCATCTGTTTCCTCATGTGCTTTTGAATTTTCATTCAAAGCATAAACTTCAGAACTACTTATAAAAACTGATTTAGCATGTTTGTTATTTGAAAATATATTATTAAATGTACAGTATAAACTCTCATTATTTAATGAAAAAGTTTCTGATGGATTTGATAAAAATTTACTAGGTTGTGCATATCCAGCACAATACAAACAATAATCAACACTATATTTAAAATCAGACCAATCATACTTAACTAAATTTTTTGGAATATAAATTACATTATTTTTGTTTAGTAAATGACTTAATCGTTCTGGATTTTTACTTAAACTTGTTAATATTATTTTGATATTGTAATTATGATTAGTGTTTAAGTAATGTAAAAAATCTGCAATAAATCCACCAATTAAACCATTAGCACCTGTTATCAATATAGTTTTGTTTTTAAATTCAGATACATCACAATTTTTAAAAACTCTATCACATATACTTTTTATAAATTTATTCATTTATTTTCTCCAAAATATTTTCTCTATTCATACCAGCTTTTATTCTTAAATCATCATAAGAACCATACTCAGTTAGAAATTTGTTTTCTAAACCTATTCTCCTTACATTGAAATTAAAATTATCTGAAATAAAATCTCCAAGTCCACCAACTTTAAAGTGATTCTCAACTGAATAAACAGCAGAATTACCAACCAATTTTTTAATTTTATTTTTTGAATTTTCAGACATACTTGATAATGTAGAAACATAAATAACTCCTACATCAGAATTACATAAGACATCGTCTAATAGATGACCACATACGAACACCCATCTATTATTTTTTGATTCTCTTATTACATTTACTTCATTATGTTCTACATCAAAATCTTGTGAATGAGTATGAGATGACAACCTAAAATATTTTGGATTACCATTACCCCAAGTTTGATTAAACAATTGTTCAAATTCTTTTGGTGTACTTGGTTCATACACTTCCATATTGGGTATTGTCCTCATTAAAGCTATATCACCATAACAGTGATGTGTACATCCTAAATCAGAATAGTCATAAGTTCCACCAACAGTGACAATTGTTACGTCTGTATGTTGATACCCCAAATCGTCTTTTATTTGTTCATATGCCCTCTCAACAAGAAATGGTGCGATAGTGTGTATAATAGGTTTCATACCCTCTATAGCCATACCACTAGCAATACTAACCATACTCTGTTCACAAATTCCTATATTGTAAAATCTGTCAGGAAATTTAGATTCTACATTTCTTAACAAAAAGTGACTAATGTCTCCAATCATAACTACACCACTACTATCTTTATTTAATGTGTTGTAGCATATATCTGCAAATTTACTTCTCATCTATTTCCTTTATAAATTTTTTATACTCTTCCTCATTAGGTGCTCTGTGATGCCAAGCAAACATATCATTTTCAATATCCAAAATACCTTTACCTTTTATAGTATTAGCAACCACCACCGTTGGTTTATGTTCTCCATTATAATCTGTAAGAGCTCTGGATAACATTTTTGTATCATGACCATCAACATTCCATGTATTCCACCCAAAATGTAAAAATTTATTACTTAATGATTCCGATGGTAGTGACCTTATTTGAGAATTATTATTATCAATTATACAAACTAAATTATCTAATTTATGTTTTGAAGCAATCATCATAGATTCCCAAATACTTCCTTCGTTAGATTCACCATCACCTATCAAACAAAACACTTTACCATTCTGCCCTTTAATTTTTTTAGCTAAAGCACTACCAACACCTATTGGAAACCCGTGTCCAAGTGATCCTGTTGAAGCGTATACATCCTTAATTTTATTTCTATCAGGATGACCTCCGAGTTTACTTCCACTCTTACCAAAATTTCTTATTTCATCAATACTTATTTTACCTTTGTAAACCAAATATGCATAATAAGCTAAACACCCATGACCTTTACTCAAAACAAATATGTCATCTTGTGTTTTTATTTTATCAATAGCTGATAGTATTTCTACTATTGATAAAGCACTTGGAATATGTCCATGTCCAGCATGAAACGATGCTTCTATTATTATTTTTCTTATTTCTTTATCCATATAAATCTTCTAATTGTTTTTTCACTACTCTAAAACTATAAGTATCATTTAATTTTTCCCAAGCATATTGAATGTCTTTTGTAACTTTTTTTGAAGATTTAATATATTCATCAAACTTTTCTTCTAATATTTTTGTATCACAAGTAGAAGTTTCAGGATATAAAATTTGATGAGATTCATTACAACCACCTATGTTTAAAGAACCAACTGAAGCAACTTGTATAATTTGTCCACCTGGATGATGAACTATAGGATCTAAATTAATATGATATAAATAGGGTCTCCATAAATTTACAAAATCTATTTGATTTAAGTAATCAAATTTTTGTCCTTGTTGTAATGATTTGTGTTGTATAGGTAAGTTATATTTATTACCAAGATATTGAGCAAACTCATATGTTTGACCTCTCCTATGCATAGGATTAGGAAGATAAGCATAAATACCATTAATCTTTTCAGAAGAATAAAAATGTTCATAATAATAATCTATATTGATAGGTTGATTACTAAAATTTAATTTTTTACCTACAAGTTTTTCAATCTTTAAAAATTCTGGTAATTCTTTCATAGTAGAAGTGGCTTCTGCATGAATATAATCACAATCTTTTAAAAATTTTATTCTGTTATCAAATGTTTCTGGTGAAACATAAACTTCTTTGAGATAACCAACTATTTTTGCTTTCGGATAATATTCTCTTATCCTTTCAACAGTATATTCATCATAATATTGGTCTCTTAAACCATGTCTATCATTAGCATAAAAAATAACATCTAAGTCCAAATCAGGTAACTTTTTATCATTATTAAACCATTCACTTAAATTTAAAAAATATCCTGTATCCCATAAAAAATTCCAATTCTGTGTATTACAGAAACATTGTGGTGAAACAGTATGATTATACATATAAGGCTTATCATCTTTAAATGAATAAGCTGTTCCATTCTTTACATAATAAGAAATAGAACCTAAAGAACCATCCCAAAAAATAGCTACTTTCATTATTGAATTTCCTTATTTACAATATTAATAATTTTAAATATTTCTCCTTCAGTTAAATGTGGATGGTTTGGTATATAAAAGCCATATTTATCAATTGTAGAAACATTAGGTAATTCTAATCTACCATATTTTTTGACATAAAATGGTTGCGTTCCCATTGAACCACATATCATTGGTCTAACTTCTATATTCTTTTCTTGTAATTTTTTTACAATTTTATCTCTGTTTGGATGAATTACAGGATATGCAAAATTAGAAATAAATGAATCAGTTTGTGGTTTAACCTTCCAATAATCGTTTTTAATATTGTTTTGATATAATTTGAAATTTTTAGCTCTTCTTACACCCCATTCATTTAATTTATCTATTTGACTTAGTCCTATGTAAGCCTGTAAATCTGTAGACCTTAAATTATAACCAGGATAATAAAAAGTATACATAGCATCAAACTCAGATACATTCCAATCTTTCTGTAAAACTTTTTGTGTGTGTTTACTTAAATCTCTATCCCAACCATGACTTCTTAATGATAACAACAATTCATATAATCCAAAATCATCTGTTGAAATAAATCCACCCTCTATAGTTGATATGTGATGACCAAAATAAGTAGAGAAAGTTGACATCATTCCAAATGTTCCAAGTTTTTTTCCTTTATATTCACAACCCATAGATTCACAAGTGTCTTCTAAAAGAGCCACATTATACTTTCTACACAATTCAAACAATCTATCCATATCAGGAACTAATCCTAAAACAGATACAAACATAAGAGCTGATGGATTTTCTTCTTTAAATATTTTTTCTAAATGTTCTAAATCAACTGACAAATCTTCCATATTAGAATCACATAAGATTGGTTTAAAACCTAATTGTATCACAGGAGCTAAATCTGTAGACCAAGCAACAGATGGAACAACCACCTTATTGTTATCCATATATCCACTTTCCTTTAAGGCGGATAACATAAGTAGATTAGCAGATGAACCTGAATTACAAAATACTGAATACTTTCTCCCCAACCACTTAGACCATTTTTCTTCTAATTCTAAAGTTACCTTACCTTTAGTCAATCTCGGATATGTTTTTAACCAATCAATTAAGTTGTCTATATCTTTATTATTTATCGTATCTTTTACTAAAGTTATCATAAACTTTTTTTATTCCTTTCTCCAATGATGTAAATTTAAAATCTTTTAATACTGATAACAATTTAGATGAGTCAACATCTTTTCTAAATTGCCCATCTGGTTTTGTGTTATCATAATTTACAACTAATTTTTCTTTTAAACAAGCTTTTTTTCCTATGTTTGCAATTTCATCAATACTATAAACTTCATCTGGTGCTACATTAAAATTATCAACAATGTTATTGTCAATCATATATGTAATCACTCTTGCTAAATCACCACTATACATAAATTGTCTTAATGGTTTACCTGTCCCCCACAAAGTTATTGAATCATCAGCTTCATAAATCTTTTTAATTAAAGCTGAAACAAAGTGGCTGTGATGTTCCTCGTATTTATCATATTCACCATATAAGTTACAAGGAATTAAATAACACCATTTTTTTTTATATTGTTTTATGTAAGAATCTATGTGAGCAGCCATACATCTTTTAGCAAAACCATATGCAAAATTTGTTGGTGGTGGAGGACCATCAAATAATTTATTTTCTTTTATGGGATATGTATCTAACACATCTGGATAAATACAGGTACTCAAAATACCAATAACTCTTTTTACATCAAATTCATGACAAACTTTTAACACATTTGTATTAATTAAAACATTCTCTTCAAGATAATCTACAGGATAGTTTATATTATCCATAATACCACCAACTCTAGCTGCCAAATGAATAACAACATCTGGTTTATATTCATTCATCATATCTCTAACTTGTTGTAAATCTATTAAATCATAGTCTTTAGAAGATATGTAATTAGCATCAGGTAAAATATCTTGTAAATGTCTAGCTACTAAACCACTTCCACCTGTTACTAAAATTTTCATTTATAAATTTTCTTCTCTATCAACACTTTGTAAATTACTAAATAAATTATAATAATACAAGCATAAATTTTCATTCGTAAACTTTTCTAAAAACAAATTTCTAATATTGTGATTTATTTTTTGATTTAACTCATTGAAATTACTTAATATGTAGTCAATCTTTTCTTCCAAATCAGACCAATCATATTTACAAGCTATAAATGTTTCATCATCTATCATCACATTCGGAAGTGTATCAACTTTTTTATGACTTGGTTTTAAAATCATAGTTCCAACCATCATGGATTCTAAATCTCTGAAACAAAATTCACCCATTCCAAATGGTGATAAAGATATTTTAGAGTTCCATAAATTTTGTATATATTCTTGAAATGGCATTTTCTCTGTTAACATATTATACTTACTTTTAAGTGGTTCTAATTTATCCCACAAGCCTTTTCTGTGATGTGTATAATGTAAATCATTTCTTACTTTATGATCTTCATTATAAGAATGTTCAGCGTTAAATATTGCACACATATCTATATTTTTATTTGTACTGATTGGTTGTAAATTACGATAGTTATTCCAATAACCTAAATTTATATGTGTAAATTTAATTCTATTCCACATATCTTCAGGTATATCATATGACAAATCTAAATCACTACCACTACCAAAGAAATATTTATTAAAAGCATAAGGTGTTTTGTACTCTTCTCTTGTATTAAACTTTTGATTCTTTAATAGATATATAGCATTACTTTGTTCAAAAACTTCATAAGCACCCATCAAAGATGTTGAATCAGAACCATCAAATAAGAAATAATCTCCTGTTATCTTTGATAAGTTTTCTAATCCATATTCTATACTTTCTTGTAATGGTTTCTTTTTATCTATAAAATCCGACATACCAACGAACATATAATCAAAATCATCTGAGTCTGTTAATTCAATACTATAATCTTTAAGCATATCTTTAACACGAATTAAAGGATTGAAGGTAGGTATATTTCTGTCAAAATTAGGATTTAATATTTTTACTTTTATCATTGTTAACCTATACCATCATAAAATAAATTTTGTTTCACTTGTCTATCTATTGTTTTAGGATGATAGAAAGAGAATTGTTCCTCTGCTGGTAAATAAGTATGTTCTTTATATCCTGTTAACACTTCGTGTACTTTATTCTTCCACAATATATTTGGACGATTTCTCCAAATTCTACCTTGATAATCAGGAAAGTTTACCCAACCTTTTTCGTTCACTTGCCAACCCCATTTGTTTATATGTTCTTGTGTGATACCATCAACCGTGTTTACTCTTGGCACCCAATATAAATCTATCGTTGGATTTGATTGTAATATTGGTTTAAGATTCTTCATTAATGATTTATGTGGAATCTCATCAGCATCTATATTAACAATATAGTCATTTTTGCACATACGAGTCAAGTAATTTTTTTGTCCACCATAATCTTTTAATAAATGTCTTTGTTCAAAAGTCATTTCGTGCATTGATGTCATTACATCTAATATCTCTATTGTCTTTGGATTATCTGAAAAGTCATCAAGAATTACTATCTCGTCCTCTTCATCTTTGTGTTTAACTAAAAACTCTATTAGTTTTAATAGAGAATCTGTTTCGTTGTGGGTTAGGATTGTATAACTAATCTTCATCTGTGAATACCCTTATTGGTTCTAAATACACTGCACTTTTTTTAGCTGTCATATAATCATAAGTTCTATATTGACCTTGAATACCCAAACCTTTAGAAATCTTATCATAAGCTTCTTGTTTAATACCTTTAATATCATTAAGAATAAATCTTCTATCAATTTCAAGTTTATATAGATTGTTTTCTTTATCTATTTTTTTAAAATCACCAATTTTTTCTAATAACATAACTTGTTTTTGGTTTAATCGTAATGATATTTTGTTTGATTCCTCAAGTTTGATACCAATTAAATGTTTTGTAGATGTTCCATCTTTCAATTTAACATTTATTCTTGGATTTAAAACTAACACAGATTGTACAAGTGTTTTACCTGTTGATTTGGATTTGTAACGAAATGAAATAATATCACCAGGTTTTACTCTACGCCAATTATAAGGTTGTTTTTTATTCGCCACTTGAAGCTTTCTGTTTTAATATTTCATTGATTTTAGTCATACCCTCAAGAAATAAATCATAAACAACAGCATTATCCGTATCTATTTTCTTATCGTAAAAACCTCCTTGTTCATTTGGAAAGTCTTTTCTATCGTCCTCTGGTATTTCAACCATTGGAGCGAATGCCCATTTTAATTCTTTCTTTATACCATCACCAACTTCACCAACACCATCAAGTACTTTTTTATTAATTGGATACAACATACCAATTGGTAATGTGATTATACTTGGAATCCAAAT